>Ga0116152_10000717_pt1 | contig 27296 bp, 29 predicted proteins | sample AD_UKC119_MetaG_FD_89894 | JGI IMG/M metagenome (GOLD analysis project Ga0116152, IMG submission 89894) | Active sludge microbial communities of municipal wastewater-treating anaerobic digesters from Hong Kong - AD_UKC119_MetaG | ecosystem: Engineered > Bioreactor > Anaerobic > Digestate...
AGAGGAAGAAACCAATAAGTTTCAACAAAATTAATTAACAAATTAAAAACGAACGGTTGGGTTGATCGCCTTTGAGGCGACCATACTTATCAAGCCACCGCCTTTGGCGGGGGTGTTATGACTCAAAAATGAAAAAAATAAATTATTCGGAAATAATTAAAAAATCTTTTACGATAGCGCTGAAAAATAAATTGCTGTGGGTTTTTGGTTTTTTGGCATCTTTCTCGGGAGGAGGGATGTCTTTTGATTTTTCCGGCAATTCCGGCGGAGAAGAAATGAGCGAGATGCAGTATGCGGCGTTGTCGAGGCAGGCGATGTTTTATTGGCAGCATAACCGGGAAGTTGTGATTGCGATTTTAGTTATCCTTTTGTTAGTTGCCGCTTTGTTTTATTTGCTTGGATTGACGGGGCGAGGAGCGCTTATTGATTCGATATTGAAAATTCAAAAAGAAAAAGAAAAAAATAATTTTTCTCAAGGCCTTGAGCAGGGACGAAAAATTTTACCCAAGTTTTTTATTCTAGATTTTGGAGCGGCTTTAGTTTTGGCAGCGATGTTGTTTATTTTGTTTATGCCAGTAGTGAGATTATTTTATTTAGAAGCGTATGGTTTTGGATACGGAATGCTTTTGGCGGGAATTATTATTGCTTTTTCTGTTTTTTGTTTAATTTTTTTCTTGAAGAAGTTTGGAGAAATCTATATTGTTTCTGGAAATTTAAATATTAAAGAGAGTTTGAAAACAGCTTATAATTTATTGGCGAAAAATGTTGGTGAAAGTTTTTTATCTTTATTTGTGTTTGCTTGTTTAAAAACAATAACTTTTATAATTATTTTTGTGGCGATTTTTATGTTAATAATTGGTGGATCTGGACTATTAGCGCTGGTTTACGCGTTAATGGGAAAAATTATTTTTGCCATATTGCTGGTGCCTAGCGTTTTGGTTTTGATTGCTGTAATTATTCTTGCTGGTTCAATATGGGTGGTTTTTTCTCAGGCTTTTTGGATAATGTTTTTTGAACGAACTGCCGCGCAAAAGCAAGTGCAGGAAGATGAAGAGGTTTTTGTAGAAGAAAAGAAAGAGGAGATTGTCAGAGCTTAAAAAATAATTTTATTTGGAAAGGAATTATTTTTGTGGTCATTGCGAGGCAGTACTCTGCCGTGGCAATCCCGGAATTTAAAACACAAAACCTAATATTACAATTGAAGAGTAGATAACGGGATTGCCACTCCGCCTTAGGCGGATCGCAATGACGGTTATGTTTGGATTTTGTTTGATATTGGAAATTTGAAATTACAAGCAAACTCTCACCCCAGCCCTCTCCCTCGGGGAAGAGGGGGACAATATAAAATTAAGAAACAAAAAACCGCTGAATTTTTTTAGCGGTTTTCTTTGTGAAAAAGTTTTTGAAATTTTATTGTAGGTTACAAGTTCCAGTGCTGCGTCCGGTTCCGAGTGATCCGAGTCCGAGTCCGCTCATCAAAGTTCCGGTAGGAGTTAGCTCTTTAAGCTGATCGCGAAGCGATTGGGTGCCGCTACAAATTGTATCATTGATTTGATTTTGTACCATTTGTCGAGCATTGCCAATTCCTTGCTTAATAACATTGGAAGCTATCTTTCCAACTACTATTCCGGCAACTTCGCCAACGTTTTCAGCGTTAGCAATCATATCGTTATCTAAAGTATTGGCAGCTGATGTGATATCTTTAATGAGTGATCCGGGAGAAATAACCATATTATTTTCTTCCTTAGCTTTAAATCCTTGATATGCTAGAGCTTTTATTTCAGCTTCTTTAGCTTCTTCATTCCACTTTTTCTCCCAAACACTTTCTGTTAATAACGCATAGGAAATTGGATTGTTGTTGGGTTGCATAAAGGCTTTATAAGCATCCCATGTTCCGCCGCTAAACATCTCCACGGGCGAACACGCCCATTCTTCAAAATCATCTTGAAGACTGGTTAAATCAATCTCTAGATTAACATTTTTAGCTCTTTCAGAACGATAGTTGGAATAGTTAGTTCCGCACATTGAGCTGTAGTTTCCATTAGTTTTTCCTCGCGTCGTAATGGTAAAAAAATCGTTCATATAGCTACTGGCGTTACTTGCGGGAGAAGAGAATAGATAATCCGACCAATCTGATATAAATAGAGATCCAGCTTGAGTTGTTCCAGCTACTAGATTATTTACAGTTTCCGTTATAGTGTCCACAGCCGCTTTTTTTAAGGCCCCCATAGATGCTGCTCTTATTTGAATCCACATTTCATTAAGCATGCTTCCAAAAAAAGCTCCTCCGATATCAGGCCAAGCGACATAGGCTTTAGCACTGGGGGTAAAAGAATTAGCGCAAATAGCCAAACTCAACGACAAAATTATTATTTTTATTTTTTTGTTCATAAAATTTTTTAGATATCTTGTTCTGCTACAAAATCAGTTAAATCCAATTCTTCAATTTTACTTTCAACCCGGGTAATATAATCACTTGATAGAGTTAGCAAATTTTCAACTTCTGATAATCCAATTATTGAAGCCAATGGATCACTGTTATCTATCTTAACTTTGTCTTTTAGTAAAATCGCGTAAGTTGCCAATTGCAATCCTTCTTTGTGAATATCTAACATATCTTGGGGAACTTCAATGTCGGACATTTTGGAAAGTATTTTTGAGCCTCTTTCGGCTAAATCATTGAAATAAACCAAATCTCCAGTCGCCGAAGTTGCGCTAGGAATTTTCGAGATAATTTCGTCAGTAAATGATGAAATGTCATCTTCAGAATTAATTGAATGAGGGAGATTGTTGGCTAATGTATAAAAAATAGATGATAAATAAGCCTCATTATCCTCTTTTTGTTTTCTTTCTTGTTTTTCTTTACTGAACTCGGAATAATTTTGTTCAAGAATTTTAATGGTGGATTCGTCAATTTCCGGAAGTTCGCTAAACGAAATTCTAGAGGCAATATTTTCTTCAATGAGACTATTTATTTTATCCATAGAAATTCCTTCCGTACTGGATCCATCAGCTATCATAGCGGCAATCTGATTGGAAACTTCTTCGGTTATATTTGTATCTGAAGAAATGGAATCAGTTGAACTTGCAAGAGTTGTTGCGGTTGTGTTGACGTCTAATTTATCGCCAGGGGCGGGGATAGTCGGATCATATCCGCTGCGGACTTCGGCGCCATCATTGTAGCCGTCTCCATCGGTGTCGGGATTATTAGGATCAGATCCGTATTTTAGTTCATCTTCATTATTGAGGCTATCTTGATCTGGATCATCAGCGATGCTCAAGGAGGAGCTAGTTCTTTCTTCGGCGGCGGTTATCAAAAAGAATCCGCTAATCAAAAGGCAGAAGAACACTAAAAATGTTTTTTTGGTATTTTTTAGATCTAAGGAAAACATATTTTTTCTTGTTTTTGTTTGATTTAAAAGTATATTTAAACTCAAGAAAATTATAACATAGAACTACTTGATTTGACAACAACTTTGATGATATTCTGAAAGAAACTGGATAAAAATATTTTAAGCGGTATATTTTAGGGGCTAAGTCCCCAATTGGGGACTTAGCCCCTAACTCTTGTTGTTAAGTTGATGTAAGATATTAAATTTTAAAACCTATGTTGAAATTCTTGGAAAAAATTATTGATAAAATCGAAAATTCACCAACATCTTTTTGTTTGTGGGTGGTTTCTTTCTTGAGCATTATTGCTACTCGAGTTTTGATGGAGAATTGGCTTTCGGGAATGGTCAATAAATCAGGCGATTATTTTTTTCATCATTTTTCTTACACCTTGGTTTTCTTTTTGCTTTCTTATGTGATTTTCGTTTTGTTTTTGATGAAATTTTTAAAAATGAATTTGAAAAAAACTTCCAATGTAATTTTGTGGGGTTATTTGATTATTATATTCCCGCCGCTTATTGATTTTATAATGCTTCGAGATAAATACTATTTGAGTTTTTATGGGATTTACGGTTTGGCGGAAATGCCCAAACGGTTTATAACTTTTTTTGGTGACAGTCCGGATTTTGGGATTACTTATGGAGTACGAATTGAAATCGCTTTTACAGTTTTGGCTTTATTGGTTTACGGTTATATAAAAACGAAAAGCAAGTTTAAAGCTTTGAGTTTGGGAATTATTTCTTATGCAATTCTCTTTTTCCTGGGAACTTTTCCGTCTTGGTTTACGATTATTACGCAAGGATTTCAAAAAGGATTTATGAAAATCGGGGAAATTGAAATTACTCAATTATTTTTTACTTCGGCTAAATTTTTCTCCCGCAATACGGGAACTTATTTAAATGCTTTGAGCATTAAACTTTCTATCGTGTATGCTGTGCTGCTTGCGATAATAATTTTGACAGCTTTGTTTTTTTATTATCGCAATGAATTATTGGCTTTTCTAAAAAATTCTCGGCCGGTGCAATTGATTTATCACGTCGGGTTGTTGGTATTGGGAATGTTGATGGGGATTTTTTTTACCAAGATTGATTGGGATTTTAACATTTTTAATTTTTTCGCTTTAGTGGCGGTGATAATTTCTGTAGTTTGTGCTTGGCTGGCGTCGGTGGTGGTTAATGATATTTACGACAAAAAAATCGACGCGGTTACCAATCAGGATCGGCCATTGGTGGTGGGAATTTTTTCGGAAAAAAATTATGTAATTATCGGAGTGGTTTTATTTGCGGTTTCGATTTTTTTCTCGGCGATGGTTAATCCCAAAGCGGCGTTTCTTCTGATTGCATATCAGGGATTGGCGTTTCTTTACTCAGCTTGGCCTTTTCGATTGAAAAGATTTTTGGGAGTGGCGACTTTGGTTAGCTCTTTGGCGTCGCTTTTGGTTTTATTTATCGGATTTATCTTGGTGGCGCCGGAAGAAAATTTGTCCGATATTCCGGCGCGAATCGTTTGGCTTTTGGGAATCGCGCTGATTTTTTCTTTACCCATTAAAGATTTGAAAGACATTAAGGGCGATAAATTGGAAGAAGTAAAAACTGTGCCGGTGGTTTTTGGCGAGTATTGGGGCAAGATAACAATCGGGAGCGGGATTTTTTTGGCGTATGTTTTTAGTGTGATATTGACCAATGAATTTCGGCTGATGTTTTGGGCGCTTCTTTTTGGCGGAACGTCTTTTTGGATTTTGAATTTGTCTAATCAAAATAAAAAAATAACCAACCGAAATTTAATTTGGTGGGTTATGGGAATTTTATTTCTTTACTTTTTAATTGTGGTTGTCACGCTGGCCGGTTAAAATTCTCGGCCAATTTTTCCCAATCAGCAACAGAAAGCTCTTGGGCGCGAGAATTTCCAGAAAACCCAAGCGTCTCCAATTTATCCGTCACTTCTTTTTTGTTGAGATGAAAACTGTTGGCTAGATTGTTGACTAAAGTTTTTCTTCGCGAACAAAATCCGGCGCGAACGACTTGAAAATATTTTTGGGATTCTTCTTGGTTAATTTTTTTGATATTAAAAATTCGTATAACACTGCTGTCCACTTCCGGCGGCGGATTGAAATTTTCCCGCTTGACGTCAAAAAGAATTTCCGCTTGAGCGAAATAGCCGACCGCGGCGGAAAGTTTGCTCATCTGTCCTGGCTGGGCGACAATTCTCTGCGCGACTTCCTTTTGAATCATCAGAATTATTTCGGTCGGTTGAATTTCGGTTTCCAAAAAAAGCCGAATAATTTTGGAAGTTATATAATAAGGAATGTTAGCGATTAATTTGTAATTTTTGATTTCATTTTCTTTGAGAATCTGCGGAAGATTGACTTTTAAAATATCGTCAAAAATTATTTTTAAATTTTTTTGATTTTGAAATTTTTTCTCCAAATTTTCACGCAGTTTTTGATCCAGTTCAATAGCAATAACCTGAGCAGATTTCCCGCACAATTTTTCAGTCAAAACGCCTTGTCCTGGTCCAATTTCCAAAACTGTTTCATCCGGTTTTATATTTGAAGATTCAATAATTTGCTCGACAATCTGCGGATTATTGAGAAAATGCTGTCCTAAATAGCGAGGCATAAAAGTAAAGATTTATTAATTAACAATTTCAGCTTAAAACAAGGCGGAAGATAAAGCAAGGCAAGTGTTATTTAATAATAATCTAGGACTTGCGCATTTGTCTCAAAATTTATTGTTCCGCCAGGTTATATAAGTGTCAGCTGAGAATAAAAAATATTTTTTCTTGAAGGTTTGCAGAAGCCGCATACTAGCTCCAAGAATAAATTTTTCGCCAAACGCGCAAGTCCTATTATATAAAGTATTATATAATACTTTATATAATAAAATTGAACAGGTATGAGTTTGTTTGGCAATCGGAAATTTTGGCGGTATAATGGAAATGTTAAATTTATTTAAAGATGAAAATGACTAGGAATTCAAAAAGAGCGCTTATTATTTGTATTTATTTTTTGATTTTTGGCGTAATCGGGAGCCTTTTGTATTATTTGATTTCGCCCGGGCCAACTTGTTCGGACGGCAAAAAAAATCAAGGCGAGACCGGTATAGATTGCGGCGGACCGTGCGCGCCTTGTGAGAAAGAAATCAACGCCGAGGATTTGGTAGTGGAAGAGCAGTATTTTGTGTATGGGGATAATGATCGCTTTGATGTGATGGCCAAGATTAAAAATCCCAACAATCAATATGGAGCGGGAAAAATAAAATATAGATTTGATTTAACGGATCAATCCGGCGCGGTTTTGGCGACTCAGGATGGTGAGAATTTTATTTTGCCGGGAGAAACTAAATATATAATAGATGTTAATTTGGCTTCGTCGGTTAAACCGTACACAGTGAAATTTTCTGTGACGGATGTGGAATGGGAAGAATTTTTGGATTATGAAGAGCCAAAGTTGAGCATTTACAATAAGGATTATTGGGAGGATGCTGATAAAAATACCGTGTTTGGACTTTTGCGCAATGAAAGTTATTTTGATTTTAATTTTATCGAAATTGATATTGTTTTGCGGGGTGGCAATGGCAAACCGCTGGCTTTGGGAAAATACGAAATGCGAACGGTCAAGACTCAGGAGGAACGCGACTTTAAAGTTTTTTGGCCGTATAAATTCAGCGGCGAGGTGAAAGACGTGGAAATAAAAGCCGAGGCTAATGTTTTTGATTCGGATAATTTTATCAAACAATATCTTCCTAGCAATAAATTTCAAGAGTACGGTTCTTCGAAATAACGCTTGCTTTTAATTGATTTTATCGTAAACTGAAATAGCTAAAGTAATCGAATGAGTTTGCGATATGGACAATATATTTTTAGGTTTAGTCTTGTTCTTTTTAGTTTTAAATGTCTTGTCTTTTTTGCTAATGTTTTTGGACAAAAACAAATCCAAGAAAAAAGGCACAACTAGAATTTCGGAAGGAATGTTATTTTTCTTGGCGGCAGCTTTTGGCAGCGTGGGAGTTTATCTGGGAATGTTTGCTTTTCATCATAAAACTCGCAAGTGGTATTTTATAATCGGTATCCCGCTTTTGCTGGTGGAAAACATTGCTTTTTTGATTGTGATGTATGATTTTTTGTTTTCGCTTTTGTAATTATCGGACTGGCATATTTATTTTAAAATTCATTGTTCCGCCAGATTATATATTAGTGTTAGCTGGAAAATAAAAATATTTTTTTTGGAAGTTTGCAAAAGCCGCATACTAGCTCCAAGAATAAATTTTTTGCCAAACGCGTAAGTCCTAAATTAATCAGATTATATAAAAATTTAAAAATATGAAATTTAAAAAGACAACTTTGGAAAATGGTTTGCGGATTATTACGGCGCCGATGAAAGATACGCAGACGGTGACGGTTTTTGCGATGGTGGGAGTGGGCTCGCGATATGAAAATGATAAAGAGAGAGGAATTTCTCATTTTATTGAGCATATGATGTTTAAAGGAACCAAGAAGCGTCCTAATACGCAAGTGATTGCCAGTGAGCTGGATGCGATTGGTGGAGAATATAATGCGTTTACCGGAAAGTCGGCGACGGCTTATTATGCCAAAAGTGATGCTAAACATTTGGATACAACTTTGGATGTGATTGCTGATATGCTTATTAATTCTAAATTTGATGCCAAAGAAATTAATCGGGAGCGCGGAACAATTTTACAGGAATTGAATATGTATGAAGATATGCCGATGCGGAGCGTGGAAGATATTTTCGAGAGCCTGCTTTATGGCGATCAAAAATTGGGAAGGGAAGTTATTGGTATTAAAGAAACGATTAACGGCGTGAAGCGGAAAGATTTTTTGGACTATATGAAAAGATTTTATGTTTCCGGTGATACGGTGGTTGGCGTAGCGGGAAAGATTGACGAGAAAGAAATTGTCGAAAAAATCGAAAAATTATTTAGCGGATTTAATGAGGGAGCAAAAACGGATTTTGAGCGAGTGGCGGAAAATCAAAAAACTCCGCAGATAAAAATCAAAAATAAGAAGACTGATCAGACTCATTTGGTGCTGGGCGTGCGGGCTTATAATGACGATCACGAGGATAAATATGCTTTAAATTTGTTGTCGATTATTTTGGGCGGGAATATGAGTAGTCGCTTATTTATCAATGTCCGAGAGCGGCAAGGCTTAGCTTACTATATTCACACCAGTGCGGACGCTTACAAGGATGCTGGCTACCTAGCGACTTCTGCCGGAGTAGAGCACAAAAATCTGATTAAAACGGTGGAGATAATTCTAAAAGAGTACAAAAAAATTGCCACCAAAAAAGTTTCCAAGGATGAATTGAAAAAAGCCAAAGAATTTATCAAAGGAAAATCGGTGATGGGTCTGGAATCTTCGGATTCGGTGGCGTCATTTTTGGTGAGCCAAGAAATTTCGCGGGATAAAATTTTAACCCCCAAAGAAATTTTTAGAAAAATCGATAAAGTGACAGAAGAAGATATTTTGCGAGTGGCTAAAGATATTTTTGCCAATGAAAAGTTGAACTTGGCAATTATCGGTCCGCATAAAGTTAGTCAGGAGTTGAAGAGTGTTTTGAAATTTTAGGATAGTATTTTAACCCTCACCCTCGGGGCGAGGGGGCAAGATTTTTATTTCTAAAGAGAAAAAAATAAAGTAGATAACCCTTTTTGTAAATTCGTATTTTCGTAATTATTCGCCCGCCTGCTATGCAAGCAAGGCTTTGCGGGCAGGTACTTCGTAGTGTATGGAAAACAAAGTTAGAGAAAATTCAATAGAGATTATTTTGAAAGTATTTTTGGTGATTTTGGGGTTGGGTTTTGTTTATCTTATTCGGGATGTTTTGGTTTTGTTTTTTGTTTCGGTGATTATTATGGCGGCGATTGATCCGCTGTTGATTTGGTTTAAGAAGAAAATTAAACTTCCTCGCGTGGCGGGTGTGGCGATAATTTATTTGTTTTTAATTTCCATAATTATTGCCGGAATTTCTTTTTTGGTGCCGGCTTTGGCAGGTCAGTTTCGGGAATTTTTAGTGGACTTGCCGAGCTATCTGCAAAAGGCGGACGAGTTTCTTAAAGGAATTTCTTTTTATGGGCAGTCTTACGGATTTGATTTGAATTTGGAAAAATTGAGCGGCAATCTGGATGATTCTTCTTTTAATATTTTTTCAACCACCGTGGAATTTTTTAACGGACTAATTTCTTTTATCGTGGTTTTTTCGATGGCTTTTTATATGTCGATTCACGAGGATGGGATGGAAAAATTTTTGGGTTCGGTGACGCCAGTGAAATATAAAGAAAAAGTGGTGTTGATTGCCAAAAAAATAAAATTGCGCATTGGCCGCTGGATGAGCGGACAACTGGTTTTGATGCTGACGATTTTTCTTTTGGATTTTGTGATTTTGTATTTTCTGGATGTTCCGTATGCTTTAGTAATCGCGATGATTAGCGGATTTTTGGAAATCATTCCATATATCGGACCAACGATTGCGGTTTCAATTGCTACTTTGATTACTGTTTTAACTTCACCGATTAAAGCTGTGCTGGTTTTGATTTTTTATGTGCTGGTGCATCAAGTGGAAAGCAATATTATTTTTCCGCAGATTATGAAAAAAGCGGTCGGGTTAAATCCACTGGCAGTAATTTTATCAATGCTTATCGGATTGCGAGTGGCGGGAATTGCCGGAGCGATTTTGGCGGTGCCGGTAGCAACAGCGGTGGGTGTGGTTTTTAAAGAGCTAATGAAAAAAGAAGCGTAAAATTTATTATAATCTGTCTGGGTAATCGGAAAATATCCCGTCTATTCCCAGAGTTTTCAAATGAGAAATTTCCTTTTCTTTGTTGACGGTGTAAATAAATATTTTTAATTTTTCTTTTTGGGCCATCGCTATAATTTTTTTATTTATCAGCTTTCTGTGGAGATGAATGGAATAAGAATTAATTTCTTTGGCGAATTTTAAATGTTGTTTGAAAATAAAAGGAAATCTTTTTAGCCACAGAGAATACGGTCGCAAAGGTCCGACCAAAAGTGCTTTTCTTATTTCCGGAAAACAAGCGTGAGTTTCTTTTAATAATTTTTTATCAAAAGAGGAAATCAAAAAATCGGAATTTTTCCAGTTTTTTTTCTGAATATATTTTTTGATTATTTCGGAAACGGGAGCGGCGGTGTCTCTGCCTTTGAGCTCAATGTTGACGCGAGCTTTTCCATTGATGATATTGAGAACATTTTCCAGTTTGGGAATTTTTAGTTTTTTAAGTTCAGAATAATCGATATTTTTTATCAAACCTTTCTTTTTATTCAATCTTTTGGTATCTTTGTTGTGAATGACAACTGGTTCTCCGGTTTGGCAGATATGGACGTCCAATTCTATCATATCCGCTCCGAGAGCAAGAGCTTTCTTGAAAGATTTGATAGTATTTTCCGGAGCGTGCCCAGCAGCTCCGCGATGACCGATTTTGTAAAACATAATAATAGTATTTAGTATCTTGTATTTAGTATTTTGACCCTCACCCCAGCCCTCTCCCTCGGGGAGAGGGGGATAAAAAAGATGGAGAATAAATTTATGAATGAATTAAAAAAAGGAATTTTGTATATTGTGGCGACGCCGATTGGGAATTTGGGGGACGTGACTTTGCGGGCACTGGAAATTTTGAAGAGCGTCGATTGGATTGCCTGTGAGGATACGCGGGTTACCAAAAAATTGCTTGACAAATATGAAATTCAAACACGCACTTTATCATATCATCAGCACACGAAAAATAAAAGAACCGAAGAAATTATTGAGAAATTAAAGAATGGAGAGAATGTGGCGCTGGTGACGGACGCCGGGACGCCGGGAGTGAGTGATCCTGGCAATGCTTTGGTGGAGGAGGCTATAAAAAATGAAATAAAAGTTTCTCCAATTCCCGGAGCGACAGCCCTAAGCGCTTTGGTAAGCGTGGCGGGAATTGATATGCAAAAATTTGTTTTCCTTGGTTTTCCTCCGCACAAAAAAGGCCGTCAAACTTTTTTTAAAGAAGCTTTAGATTTTAAAATTCCGGTTGTTTATTATGAATCGCCTTATCGATTGTTGAAAAATTTGGAATTACTCAGAGAATTAAATTGCTCGAAAAATTTTATAATCGGTCGAGAACTTACCAAAATTTTTGAAGAAGTGGCACGAGGAAATGTTGATGAGATGATTGAATACTTTAGCCAAAAAGAAAAAATCAAAGGTGAGTTAGTGGCTATTCTGTATTAAAATAATTTTGAATTTGACAGGATTTTGAATGGGTGTATAATCTAACTGTATGAAAAGTTATCAATTAAATTTGAATAATAATAACAATAATCGCTTGAGGCGATCTTGTTTCTAATTATTCAAAGATAATTTGATGAAGCAGGTCGCCAAAACTCTGGCGATTTTTTTGTTTTTTAACAACCAAAGAGGAGAAAGCTATGACTTCAGGAATAATAAGAGAATTGGAAGATAGAATTGATTGTTCGCAATGTCCTTGTTTGGAAGGCTGCGAAGAACGAGGTTATTGTATGTTTGCCGTAATTGGACCTAAGGACATGTTTCCGCCACCGTCAATTTTTGATTTATCAATAGATCATATTGAAAAAGATCCAGAATCTATCGTCCCAGTGAGCGGATTCAACTATTCCAATCTTGATTTACCGGTCTGATGAGGAAAAAATGAAAGTCCCAAAGGAGTGTCAGGAATGCATGATAAAAGGAATTTTTCCTTGCAATGATTGCATGTTTAGCGGAATTATAAGTAAGGAAACCGCTAAATTATTTGAGATTCAGAAGGAGGAAGGAGATAGTCTCAATTGGAATGCAATTTCTCCAATTCCGGATACTTCTTAGTTGAAAAACAAAAACCCGGGTAGAAGAACTCTTCTGCTCGGGCATTTTATTTGTCCTGATTTATTTACTGTGAGATATAAACTTTCCACAGCGAGGGCATCTCCCACTTCCTATATCAAATAATATTCCTCCATGTATTATGGAACATCTCATTCTTTCTTCTTGTTTTATTACTCTATCAATTCTTTCCTTTGAGACAGTGTGATTAGGATGAAATTTTTCTAATAAATCCCTGAAGAACTTGCCTATTCTCATTTTAAAACCTCCTTTCCTGAGAGTTTTCTCGCATCAAATGGATTGTTTTAAAAATAATACGATTTAAAAAATAAAAAAGCAAGTTTTTGGGAAAATAAAAACATCCGTTTGTTTTGCGGATGTTTCTAATAAAATATTTTTTTAAAAAGACGGCATTTGCAGGTTTCCGGATTTCATTTCTTTTTGCATCTTTTTTTGGATGTTAGCCATTGCGTTATTGATGGATTTCAAAATATTTTTTTCCAAATCTCCGCTTTGTCGGGCTTGGTCGCTAATCTGAACGCTCAAAACTTTCATAGCTCCGTTGACAGTAATCTTGATTCCTTTGTAATCTTCAGTGGAAGTAATTCCGTCGAGCATTTTTTTCATTTGATAAAGCTGTTTCATTTTGTCTAGCATATTTTTTCAGGTTAAAAGTTAAAACATATTGATTATAGCATCAAACGAGGATTTTTCAAGGAAAATTAGCATAAAATTGAATTACGTAATCTATTACGTAATAGATTACGTAAATACTGTCGATATTTTTTGGTTGTCAATTTTCCTTGCCCTAATAATTCAAAAGATATAGAATTAGTTTACGCAGATTTTAAGGGAAAATAGGCTGAGTTTATTATGGTTAAAAAAATTATCAAGAAAACCAAGAGTATTTTGTTTGCCAATCCGAAGTTGCTTTATGAAAATGAAAAGCATTTGGTGAATGACGATTTTTATTTTAAGGGCAAGAATAAGAAAGCGGTTTTACTTTTGCATGGTTGGACGGCGACGCCTTACGAATTGCGAAGGCTGGGCGTTTTTTTGAATGAGTCCGGCTATACGGTTTATGGTCCGCTTTTGCGGGGGCACGGAACCAAACCGTCGGATTTGGAAAATGTAAAATTTCAGGATTGGCTGGACGATGCGAAAGAGGCTTACTTAAAATTAAAAAGCACTCACAAAAAAGTTTTTGTCGGCGGAACTTCAATGGGCGGAACAGTAGCGCTTTGTTTGGCGAAAGAAGTGGATGATGTTGGTGGATTGATTTTAATGGCGACGCCTTATAAAATAAAAATGGAAAAAATGATGGCGCTGGCGGTTTGGGTGGCGAGTTTTTTTGTTAAATATAAAAAGAAAGTTTATCCGCCCACTTTTGGTTCGCGAAAAACTATCACCCGAATTATTTCTTATCAAACTTATCCGATTAAAAATGTTTTGGAACTGGCTAAAATGGTGCGCTTTTCCCGCAAAGATTTGTGGAGGATTAAGCGACCATGTCTGATAATGCAATCGTCCAGTGATCACATCATTACCAAAAGCAGCCTAAAAAAAATTTACAATAAGATAAATTCCAAGAAAAAAAAGAAAAAATATATTAAGCGCTCGTACCACACTTTTATTTCTGATATTAAAAACGAGCATGTCTTTGTGGATATTTTGAAGTTTATTAATTCCGTTAAAAAGTGATAATTTTCAAAATGAAAATTGCAATTTTTACTAACAATTATTTGCCCAACATTTATGGAGTGACAACCTCCATCGAAAGTTTCCGCCGCGAGTTTGAGAAGCGGGGGCATCAGGTTTATATTTTTGCTCCAAAAAACAAAGATTACCGCGACGAAAATAAAAATGTCTCTCGCTATCCGTCGGTGGACATCGATTACAAAATTCATTTTCCTTTGCCGATTCCTCATTCGGTAGAGATTGAAAAGAAATTGAAAGATTTGGAAATCGACATAATTCATTCGCAGCATCCCAACCTTTTGGGCAGTGTGGCGCGGCGCTGGGCGGAGAAAAAAAATGTCCCGCTGGTTTTCACCTGGCACACGATTTACGATCAATACACGCATTATGCTCCGCTGGTACCGCAAAAAATTTCTTCCCGCTGGGTGATAAATAATTCCGTTCATTATGCTAATCAAGCGGATGCGGTGATAATTCCTACTAATTCGGTAAAAAAAATAATTAAGAATTGGGGCGTGGAGAATCCAAAAATTTATTCAGTGGCGACCGGAGTGGACGAAGATAATTTTCAAAATCCTAACGGAAATTTAATCAGAGAAAAATTAAAAATTTCCAAAGATAAAAAAATAATTTTATCAATTTCTCGATTGACTGAAGAAAAGAATGTAATTTTTTTGCTTAAAGAAATCGGAAAAGTTCTCGAGAAAAATCAAGGTTGGGTTTTTGTGATGGCGGGTGAGGGATATCTGATGGATGAATTGAAAAAAATTGCCAAAGAAATGAAATTGGAAGAGCGAATTTATTTTCCCGGTTTGGTGGAAAAAGACGATATAAAAAATTATATGGATGCGGCGGACGTGTTTGTTTATGCTTCCAAGAGCGAAACGCAAGGAACGATTATTACCGAGGCGATGTATATGGGTTTGCCGATTGTGGCGATTAAATCTTTGGGAATAGGTGATTTAATTGAAGATGGAAAGAATGGATTATTGGCGGATGAAGATGAAAATAATTTTTCCGAGAAAACGGAGGAAATTTTAGCTGATGAAAAATTGCGCCGGAAAATCGGAGAGAATGCAGGTATGACAGCGCGGGAAAAATTTATCAGTCCGGTTTGCGCCAAAAAAATGCTGGAAGTTTATGAAAGTTTATTGAAAAAATAAATTTAATTTTCAATTTCTTCCATTTTAATGTTGGCAATTCCTTGTCCGATAGACGCAATCTTGGCAAAAGCGACTTTGTCCAAATCGATAATGCGGTTTTCGCCAAATGGTCCGCGGTCATTTATTTTTACGATAACCGATTTGCCATTGTCTAAGTTGGTCACCTTTACGTAACTTCCCATTGGGAGCCATGGATTGGCGGCAGCCATTGTGCCGGTGTAAGCGTACCAGCTTGCCAAGCCGGTGTGTTTTTTTCCTAACTTAACATAAGTTCCTTGAATAACTACTTCGTCGATTGGTTCTTTGGTGATGTTGGTTTCTTTGACTTTTCGATCGACTTCTTTTCCATCATGATAAGCTACTTCGTATTTAATTTCTTTAACGCCGTTTTCTCCGGTCACTTTTGTCTTTTTGGTGCGCCAGCTTAAATCATCATCTTCCTCGATAACAGTTTCAAAATCGATTTTTTTCTCGACGATTTCTTCTCTAATTTCTACTCGGATTATTTGCACTTCTTCATTGTTGTAGGCAAAAGTTTCGCGTTTTGGACTAACAATATCTTCTTCTTTGATGTCCAAATTATTTTCCTTAATAATTTCTCCAACGGTTTTTTTGAAACCGTAAATTTCCGTTTCTTCTTTGTCTAACGTAATTTTAATTTTTTTGGCGCGCTGAATTTCTATATTCATATTGGGATAAAGAGTTGTGTCTTTATCAGGAAAAATCAAGTCTCTTTCGTTTAAATTTATTTTTTCTTTTTCCAAAAAAGCGCTGACAGTCAAAGCGTTAGTCTGGAAATTTTTTTTAATTCCGCCATCATTAAGAACAATCGATTTTTCAGAACTGGATATTCCCAGAACTCTTTTGTTTTTAAAAACTAATCCTTTGCCAAACCAAACACAGCCTATGATTAAAATCGCCAGAACATATTTCTTCTTTGATTTTGGTTTATTGGTTGGCATTTTTATTTTTATAGGACCTACACATTTGTCTCAAAATTTATTGTTTCGCCAGGCTATAGATTGGTATTGACTGAAGATAAAAATATTTTTTTCAGTAAGTTTGTGCGGTCTTCAGTCCGGCTCCAGGAATAAACTTTTCGCCAAACGCGTAAGTCCTATTTTAAATAATTCTCTTTAAATTATAGCAGATTAGTTTATATCTTAGCACGGTAAGTTTATTTTTGCCATGCAAGAATTTATTTTTGTTGTTTATTATTTTTATGTTAATATGTTAAGGTAATTAACTAAAAAAATAAAAAACAAAATGAAAAAAACAATTGTGGCTTTGGTTGCCTTTGCGTTTTTGTTTAGCGCGATGGGGACAATGGCTCAAGACAAAAAAGAAAGTAAATATGACAAGCCGAGCAAAGCTAAGGACGTAAAGATTCTGAAAAAGAATGTTCTTAGTGAGAAAGACAGAAAAAAATTTGATGACTATGAGGAACTTTTAAAGGGAAAACCAACTAAGCCTTCTCCTGTGCCGGATTCCGATGATTCAGAAATTTGGGCGACTGGAACAGTGGGGACTTTATTTGACGAAATGGAAGGAAATAAATATGCTATTGTAATTGGTTTGGCTAATTATCCCGGTACTGAATATGATCTTTGTGTTTCAGATGCGAAAACGGTTTATGATGATCCAGAAAGCGCATTTACTGATGAGAATTTGAAATATTATTGTAAAGATCAAGACTCTTTGGATATGGAAAAAACTTTACGAGAGGAATATGGGTTTTCGGATATAAGAATTTTTACTGATGCTGATGCAACATATGATAATATAAAATCCGCAGTTGATGAAATAGTTCCTAATTTGAAGCCGGAAGACGAGATGGTATTTTTCTTTAGCGGCCATGGTGCAACTAGAGAAGATGAAGATGGAGATGTGGAGTTTGATGGTCTTGATGAGGGAATAATTATTTATGATCAAGATTATCATGAGGAGGACTTTATTGCGGAAGATGGAAGTGAGTTAGATAGCCCTGAATATTCCTTTAGTGATGCTTCATATATTTGGGATGATCAACTCAGGGAATGGTTTGATGAAGCGGATACGGATAGAATATTTTTCTATTTTGATACTTGCGGAGCTGGAGGAATGAATGATCTTGAGGGAGACGGGAGAGTTTTGGCTTTTTCCAGTAAAGAAGGACAAAGTTCTTCAACATACCGTTTGGGGGGAGTGCAGACGGATGATAATGTTATTCAGGAGAGTTCTGGGTTATTTACACATTATTTTGTGTTAAGAGGTATGTATGATGGATATGCGGACGGATATAATCCATTGAAGAAAAACAGCAAAGATCCTTTGAAGTATGACGGAAAGGTGACAATAGAAGAAGCTTTCGGTTATACTTTTCCAATTGTTAAATACAAGCAGACACCGGTCTTGAATGATCGATTTGAAAATGATTTGCTGTTGTAATATAGTTTATAAGCAGATTAGACATGATTTCAAAAAACTGTCGGTTTTATCCGGCGGTTTTTTGTTTGCAAACATTTTTTGGGTGGCTCGTATAACTTTTATGCAAGAGATAAAAAGATAGCGCTATTTAATAAAATCATTAAGTATTAAAAGTATCAAAAAAGTTATGAAAAAAAATAAAGCCATAATTCCGGTAGTCGCTCTGGCAATTTTGTTGGGAGCTGGCGCTTACGGAATAAACAATATTTACGCAGCGGATGATGAACAGAAAAATTCATTAATTGAAAAGCTGGTAGAAAAATTTAATTTAAACAAAGAAGAGGTAGAAGCGGTTTTTAAAGCTGATCAGGAAGATAGAAAGAACGAGATGGAAGAGAAATACATTGCGATGTTAGATGAAGCGGTGAGCAATGGAGAAATTACCAGCGATCAAAAAACTTTGATTCTGGAAAAGAGAGAGGAATTAAATAAGGAGCGGGAAACCAAGCGAGAAGAAATGAAAGAAGGCGAGAAGCCGGAGAAACCAAGCGAAGAAGAAATGGCAGCTATGAAAGAAAAAATGGAAGCCGAGAGAGATGCTTTGAAACAATGGGCTGAAGAAAAAGGAATTGATATGAAATATTTGATGGGAATGAATGGTCGCGGAGGTCATGGCGGACCAATGGGAGAAGCTCCAAAAGATGATGCTAATCAAGATTAAAGAAATTTAAAAAACCATAAGATTATTTTTTATAAACACAAAGACCCTTAATTTGCTGGGGTTTTTGTGATTTTTCCTGCAAACTTTTTATTTTAAAACCGTATTATTTTATGTACACGAAATGTGTTATTATTGACAATAAGAATAATATTTAATCAAATGAAGATGAAGAAGAAAAAAATGTTTATTTGGCTGGTGATAGCCGTGATTGTTTTGGGAGGAGGATTTTATTGGTATAAAAAAAGCCAATCAGGCGAAACCAGTATTCGCTATATAACTGAAGCTGCCGAGAAGGGCACTCTCTCATCCACGATTGTAGTAAGTGGAAGCATTGTAGTGGATTCTCAGGAATCGGTTGACCCGACTATTACCGGAACGATTGCCAACTTGGCGGTCAATGTTGGCGATACGGTAAAGAAAGGAGATTTTCTTTTTAATGTCATAAATGATGATTTGGACACCAGCGTGGCGCAAGCAGCCGCTTCTTATCAATCAGCCTTAAATAGTGTTTCATCGGCTCAAAATGAAAGGCTTTCTGCCGAAGCTTCTTATCGGGTGGCGGAAAAAGCGGATGATGAAGACGATGATACTTACACAAAAAGACAATTAAAAGTTTTGGAGAATAAAATTGATTTGGCAGACAACTCGGTTCTTCAAGCGCAAAAAAGTTTGTCCGCTTCAGCTTTGTCTTATCAAAATGTAGTTGATGATGCTTCTAAACGAACGGTGACTTCTCCGATTGATGGAACGATTATTGATGTTTCCATAAAAAATGGAGATGAGCTAGGTTCGTCAAGTAATTCATCCAGTGAGTCAGCAATTATTGTTGGAGACTTAAGCACCTTAAAAGCGGAAATTCCGGTAAATGAAGTGGATATTACCAAAGTGGAAGTAGGACAAAAAGTAGCAATTACTTTAGATGCTTTGGAGGATGTGGAATTTTCCGGCGAGGTGGAGAAAATTGATTCGATTGGAACTTCAAGCTCCGGAGTGGTGAGTTATGATGTGACAGTAAAATTTAACGAGCTGGATGATAGGATTAAGCCAACTATGAGTGTGGCAGCGATAATTACTATAAGTGAAAAAGAAGATGTAATAACAGTTTCTAGCAGCGCGATTAAAAGCGGGATGAACGACGAAAGTTTTGTAGAAGTTTTGGAAAATGGAATGCTAAAAATGGTAACAGTGGAAGTGGGGGATAGTAATGATACCGACACAGAAATTACTAGTGGGATTTCTGAGGGAGACAATGTAATTACTCAAACTATAGCGGGTAGTAGCGACGATTCGTCCGATGATGATTCTTCTGATAGTTCCAGAAGCGGAAGTGGAATGGGTGGAATGGGTGGAATGGGTGGAATGATGGGTGGTGGTCCTGGTGGAGGAGGTCCTCCGGGAAACTAAGCAAAATAAAGAAATTAGAAAAGAAAACTATGATTGAGTGTAAAGATATAAAAAAAGTTTACATAAACGGAGATGTAGAAACAATGGCTTTGAAGGGAATTTCTTTCAAAGTTAAGAAAGGCGAATTTGTTTCTATAATCGGTCCGAGCGGTAGCGGTAAATCAACTTTGATGCATATTATTGGAGCTTTGGATACGGCGACTAGCGGAAGCTATTTTTTGGACGGCAATGATGTTTCCAAACTGGATGATGACGAGCTCTCGGATTTGCGAAGAAATCAAATTGGTTTTGTTTTTCAATCTTTCAATTTATTGCCGCGCACGACAGTGATGCGCAACGTGATGATGCCGCTCATCTATTCTGGTATTGCTGCGGCTAAGCGGGAGGAAAAAGCCAGAGAATGTTTGCGTTACGCCGGAATGGATGAGGACAAATTTTATAACCTTTCCAATCAGCTTTCCGGCGGACAGATGCAAAGAGTGGCGATTGCGCGAGCGCTTATTAATGATCCGTCGATAATTTTGGCGGATGAGCCGACGGGAAATCTCGACACCAAAACCAGCCATTTAGTAATGGATGCTTTGCGAGAATTAAATTCCAAAGGGCACACTGTTATTTTAATTACTCACGAAATGGAAGTGGCGGAATATGCCAATCGCATTATTACTATTCGAGACGGTATGGTTGAATCGGATGTAGTAAATGACGGAAAGATGGTGGAAAATAAATTCTTAAAAGTTAAAAGATAATATGTTTAGAGATTTAATCCAAGAAGTTTTGTGGTCGCTGATGGGCAATAAAGTGCGCTCTGGTTTAACGATTTTGGGAATTGTGATTGGAATTGCGTCGGTTATTACCATGGTGGGAATCGGACAAGGATCCAAAAAAACTATTGAAACGCAAATCGAATCCATCGGTTCCAATTATATTATGGTGATGCCCGGTTCGCAGAGTGTGGGCGGAGTGCGGCAGGCTTCAGGGAGTGCCGAGTCTTTGACAGAGGATGACGTGGACATTTTAAAAGAAAAAATTTCTACTATTGAGGCGATTGCTCCGTCGGTTTCTGGAAATTATCAGATTACCGCCAAGGGCAATAACACTAATACTTCAGTGATTGGAACAACTCCGGATTATATGACGGTGAAGAATGCGGCAGTGGAAACCGGATCTTTTTTTACCGATAATCAAGTGAAAAGTTCTGCCAAGGTGGCGGTGATTGGACCAGACACGCGAGATGATTTATTTGGAGAAGATGTTAATCCAATTGGGCAGACAATTAGAATCAATCAAGTAATTTTCCAAGTTATTGGTGTGACGGAATCAAAAGGTAGTAGCGGAATGAATAATCAGGATGATATTATTTACGTTCCGCTAAAAACTTCCCAGCATTATCTTTCAGGAAGTGATTATTTGAGCAACATTAATATTACTGTTACCAGTCAAGATGAAATGACTATTACAGAAGAAGAAATCACAGCAGTTTTATTGGAAGCTCACGGTATTGAAGATGAAGATGATGCGGATTTCAGCACAATGAATCAAAACGATATTATTGATACGGCTTCCAGCGTGACGAGCACCTTTACTTTGTTGCTTTCTTCAATTGCGGGAATTTCCCTTTTGGTGGGCGGAATTGGAATTATGAATATGATGCTTACGACGGTAACAGAAAGAACTCGGGAAATCGGTTTGAGAAAGGCGGTAGGTGTGAGAAAATTTTTTATCAATATGCAATTTTTGGCCGAAGCAGTGGCACTAACTTTTATTGGCGGAATTGTTGGAGTGATCCTGGGATTGGCAGCTTCATATATTCTAACAACTTTCTTTGATGTGGCATCCAGTATTTCTCTAGCATCGATTGTTCTAGCTTTTGGAGTGTCGGCAGTTGTGGGAATAGTCTTTGGATTTTATCCTGCCAAGCGCGCCTCCGAACTTAGCCCAATTGAAGCGTTGAGATACGAATAGTTAAAAATAATTTATTTCAAATATTCTTTCATCCTACTTACTCTTTCTTTAAAAACCGAAGTGATGAATTCCAAAAATAAAACCATTAGGGTTAACCAAAACATTCCTAGGGAGAATCCGGCAATAACATCGCTAAACCAATGGACTTTTAGATAGATGCGACTGAAGCCGATGAGGAGAGTGATGATGATACATAAAATAATTACAGATATTCTTAATGTTTTTCTTTGAATGTGATTTTTAAAATAATAAGCCAGGATGGCGAAAAATATTATTGAAGCGGTGGCGTGCCCGCTGGGAAAACTATAGCCATCAACAAAAATTAAACCATCTTCCGGGCGATGGCGGGCGATGATATGTTTGGTAAAAACTTCTAGCATTTTTCCGCCAGATAAAGAAAGAATTAAAAGCAGTGAGTAGCGCCATTTTTTATTTCGGATAAAAAACATTAGGAGCAAAAGCGCAGCGGGAACAATGAACCAAGCGCTACCAAGACTGGTGATAAAAATCATAATTGAATTTAAAAACGGATTCCAGAGAGAAACAATTTTTTCATTGAGCCAAATGTCCAATTGAATAACCAATTCCTGATCAACAAAATTTTCAATCATCTTGGAAAAAATATACAAAGAAAATAAATTGATGAGCAAAATATTTAAATGGCGGCGGTGAAAAATTTGTCTTTTTTTGTTTATTTTTTTGTAGGAATAAATGATTAGAGCGCCAATGATAATTCCTATTAGTAAAAATTCTCCAAAGTAATCGGCAATAGCGCGATAGTTATCACCAAATAAATATCCCAAAGTGGAAAAAACGACTGCCCAGCTGATGCCGCTTATTATATTAAAGATAAAAAATTTCAGAAAAGGAACGCGGACGGAACCGGCAGAGAAAGGCGCGACGGCGCGAGTGACGGAATTGAATCTTCCAATGATAATAGTTTTTCCAGCGTGCTCACCAATAAGTTTTTTGGTTTTTTGAAAATTATCTTTTTTAAGGAAAAAATATTTTCCGTATTTGATAATGAAATTTTCACCATATCTTTTTCCTAGATAATAACCCAATGTGTCGCCAAGAATAGCGCCGATAGACAAAGCAATAATTGCATCGCCAAAATCAACCGTGCCGATTCTAGCTAAAAGCCCGCTTCCAACCGCGACTACTTGACCGGGAACAACAAAACCAAACATTGGCGTGGCTTCTAAAAAAGCCACCAATGCCAAAACAAAATATCCCAAGAAAGAAAAATTCCCGTCGAACAAAGCGAAGATGTGATTGATGATTTCCATAAGATTATCGTTTCAAAATAATTTTAGCACTAAACAGATAAATTTAGTAGGCTTTTTATTTGAAGTAGATTTGATTTTTTGGTATTATTTAAATCAAGTAATTTGAATAAAATTTTAAAAAATATGAAATCAATTTTTGAAAAAGAAATTTGGCACAATACTGGATTGGATTACATAATTGCGCTGGCGATTTTTGTTGGTCTTTGGATTGTCTTTGCGGTTTTCGTGAAAGTTGTGTTAAGTAGATTGAAAAAAACTTCTCAAAAAACCAAAACAGATGTAGATGATTTCTTGATAAATCTAATAATGAATATCAAACCGCCTTTTTATTTTTTTATAGCGTTATATGTGGCTTCGCGGTTTTTAATTTTTCCAGAAATGGTAAGCAAGATAATTCTAGGGGTATTTATTTTTGTCGTAGTTTTACAAGTTGTTTTGGCGATGCAACGATTGGTTGATTATGTTATTAAAAAAAGAATCATAGATGCTGATGAAGATAACCGTGACAAAGAAGCGATTATAAAATTAACTGGCAATATTATTAAGGGCGTAATCTGGGTGTTGGGATTTTTGATGGTGCTTTCTAATTTAGGCGTAAATATTACTTCACTTATTACCGGCTTAGGAATTGGTGGAATTGCGGTAGCCCTGGCTTTGCAAAATATTTTGGGTGATATGTTTGCGTCTTTTTCAATTTTTACTGACAAGCCTTTTAAAGTTGGAGATTTTATTACTATTGGACAAGACTCCGGGACAGTAGAAAAAATCGGCATCAAGACAACTCGGATAATAACTTTGGAAGGGCAGGAATTGGTAATTCCCAATAAAACATTAACCGAAGAAAGAATAAATAATTACGGTAAGATGGAAAAAAGAAGGGTGGTTTTTTCTTTGGGTGTGACTTATGGCACCAAATTAGAACAGCTATTGGAAATTCCAAAAATATTATCTGAAATTATAAGCAAGCAAAAAAATACTGATTTTGATCGGGCGCACTTCAATGAATATGGCGACTCCAGTTTGAATTTCGAAATCGTTTATTATATCAATAACTCTGATTTTGTCGAGTATCGCGATATCCAACAAAGCATTAATTTGGAAATTTTTGATAAGTTTCAAAAGAAAGGAATTGAATTTGCCTTTCCATCCCAAACAATTTACTTGGAAGGAAATAAATAAGATCTTGATATTTATTTCCGAAACTGCTATATTGAAGCATCAGTTAAATGTCAGTTCGTTCAATTAAATCCATAGTTATTATATAAGGAGAAAAAAATTATGGAAAAATATCAGTTTGTTATTAAAAAAGGAATGAATGTTCTTTTTGATTTTGAAAATTCTAAAGAAACCATTTTACAATTAAAGCAGGATATTAAAAAAAATAAAAAATATCTTGTTATTGCTGTTTTGCCAAATAATCAAATAGTTTTATCAGGATTTGGCATATGGTCATTTCCTCTCAAGCTACTTGTTGCAGCCTGCAAAACTAAGGGGTGCAATAATCCAATGTTTTGTACAAACGGCTTGTGTGAAAGATGCTATATGGTATCAAAAGATAGAAGAGCAAAAAGGAGATTGAAAAGGAGACTGAAAAGAAGAAAATAACTTTAGTGAAAAATTTCGTATTATCCCCGTTGGAACTCCGCGGGGATTTTTTGTATTTTTAGAAGCGGGATAATTCCGATGATAAAAATTAATACGGCAAAAATTGTCATTGCAGTAAAAAATGAACTTCTCTCTAGAATAAATCCAAAGGAGAAAATAAAAATTGAAGACATCAACCGGATTATTAAGCTTTTAAATGAAAAAATGCTGGCGCGAAAAGATTTTCCGATAGCGTGATTTATTTTTACATCCATTTGAGCTTCTAGATAACCTTTTAGATTGTATGCTAAAAATATGGCAATAATTGGAATTGATATGAAATTAGTAAATCCGATTAAGAAAATAGAAAGTACAGTTCCCAGAAAAATCCAAGAAACTTTTTTTTCGGAAAATTTTTGGTAAAACCAAACTCCGGAGGCTATTAATAGATAAGCAGTTCCAATAATAATTCCCCAATATTCAACCGGAATTTTCATTTCAATAAAAAGCGGATTGTAAAACCATTTAAAGGCCAAGAAGAAAGCGCCGACTAATGAGGATAAGATTACAGCATTAATTATTAATTTATCAGATATAGCATATTTAATTCCATCAATGGAGGCGGCGAAAATGTTTCCAGACTCGCGGTGATTCTTAGTGTCTTTGACGAATAAAACAAATAACGCACTAATTAAAAAGAAAAACCAGGTTGCATATAGGGGATAGTTTAAATTGTATTTTGATAGGAGTCCTCCGATAGCGATAGCGCTAGCTGACATAATCAGTGAAAACATTTTTACTTGGGATAAATCTTTCTTGAAATTTTTGGAATGATTATGAATTAAGGCGGTATCACTGCCAGAAATAAGAGAAGTTCCTAGAGCACCTAATAATAAGAAAATAATTAAAGCGGGATAGCCTTCTGAAAAAATAAAAAGCGGAAATATAATAGTCGCAATAAACGTTCCCAAGAGAACAGATAATTTATGTGAAAAGTAATCGCCAATTACTCCAGTTGGATATTCGAGGAGAATAATGAATGTTGAATGTAGTCCAAGTGCCAGATAAATTTGTTCATTATTAAATCCTTTGGTTCCCAAATACAAAACAAAACTGGTCATCCAAAATTGAAGAGAGCCAAAAATAAGAGCCAACTTAACTAGAGTTATGTCTTTCATAAGTTTAAACCTCTACTTTAGAAAAAAGATAAGTGCCGATGGCGGTAGTAATAGTGGCAAAAATTATTAAGACTAGAAAATCGGTATGAAACATAAAGTGGGATTGGCCGGTGAGAAATCCGCGAATGCCGTCGACGCCATATGAGAGCGGGTTAATATTGGTGACTATTTGAATGCCTTTGGGTAAATCATCCAGCGGAAACAAAGCGCCGGACAAAAAGAACAAAGGCATAATCAGAAAATTGATAATCAAAGGAAAGGCTTGCATATCATCCATCTTGGAAGCGATGGCGGTTCCAAAAGCGGTAAAAAGAATAGCGACTAATATCATAAAAATAATTGCCAAAGGAGCGATGAAAATATTTTCTACGCGAAAGCCGATGAAAAGTGAAATAACAAAAACCAGTAAGCCTTGAAACATAGCGACAGTAGCTCCGCCCAAAGTGCGGCCGAGCATTATCGACCAGCGGGGAATCGGCGCGACCAATGTTTCTTTAAGAAATCCGAATTGCTTGTCATAAATCACTTCAATGCCGGCAAACATGGCGGAAAAAATTATACTCATCGCAATAATTCCCGGTGCGATGAATTGAATATAATTTCCGCCGCCGGCTTGCTGATAAATCGGACCGAAGCCAAATCCCAGCGCTACCAAAAACAGTACTGGCTGAGCTAGCGACCCAATCATTCTGGCTTTGGAACGGTAATATCTTTTGATTTGCCTAAGCCAAAGAATGTAGATAACTCTTGAATATTTTTTTATCTTCTCCATAAGCGTTGCATATTGCGCATATTATCCAATCCGCTGACATTTTCTTGGCGGATTTTCTTGCCGGTTAATTTTAGGAAAGCATCTTCCAAATTGTCGGTTTGAGTTTCAGTTTTGAGATCTTCCGGGGTGCCTCGGGAAATTATTTTTCCGTGGTCAATGACGGCGATGAGATCAGCCATCCGGTCAGCTTCTTCCATATAATGCGTGCTGAAAAAAACAGTGATTTTTTCTTTTTGGTTCATGTCTTTGATGTAGTTCCAAAGATGATTGCGGGTTTGCGGATCCAGTCCCAAAGTCGGCTCGTCCAGAAAAATAATTTTAGGATGATGCAAGAGTCCGCGAGCGATTTCCAGTCGGCGCTTCATCCCGCCGGAAAATTCTTTGACCAAATCATTTTTTCTATCAAATAATTCCACCAACTTCAAAAGTTCTTCAATCCTTTCTCGGCGGATTTTTTTGGGGACATTATAAAGCACCCCATGAAATTCCAAATTTTCAAAAGCAGTGAGTTCGTCGTCCAGACTATGATCTTGAAAAATTATTCCAAAAGAGTTGCGGGCTTCGCTGGATTCTTTGACCGGATCAAAACCGTTTATCAAAAGTTTTCCGGAAGTCGGCTGAGAAATAGTAGTGAGCATTTTTATCGTGGTGGTTTTGCCAGCGCCATTAGGCCCCAAGAATGCAAAAATTTCTCCTTCTTTGACATTAAAAGAAATATCATCCACCGCGGTAAAATCTCCAAACTTTTTGACTAAATTTTTTACTTCAATTATATTCATAAATTTATTTTCAACATAGGTAAGTATAGCAGAATATTGGCAGGATGCCCAACATTAAAATAGAGGCATCTATAGAGGCATCTATAGAGGCATCGA
>Ga0116152_10000720_pt1 | contig 27267 bp, 27 predicted proteins | sample AD_UKC119_MetaG_FD_89894 | JGI IMG/M metagenome (GOLD analysis project Ga0116152, IMG submission 89894) | Active sludge microbial communities of municipal wastewater-treating anaerobic digesters from Hong Kong - AD_UKC119_MetaG | ecosystem: Engineered > Bioreactor > Anaerobic > Digestate...
AGCAGCTAACAAATCCGTTCCCATAACCGCATTCGGAACGGTTTCAAAGCCTCTCATATCGTATGGCGGATCGGCAAAAATAATATTGAACCGGTCGGGTGATTTTTTCAGAAACTTGAATACATCTGCTTTGAAGACCCGGGCATTCTCAATTTGAAGTGCCTGCAATACTTCCATGATGAATTTGTAATGGACAAAATTATTTTCCACAAATGTTGCCTGTTCACAGCCCCGACTGATAAATTCGTATCCCATACTTCCGGTTCCTGAGAACAAATCGAGTACATTTTTATTTGAAAATTCGTAACGGTTTTCAAGAATATTGAAAAGTCCTTCTTTTGCAATATCAGTAGTCGGACGTGCATTAAACCGTTTCCCCGGGTGAAATAACCGGCCTTTGTATTTTCCTCCAACAATTCTCATTTTAAAATAAACAAAGGTAAGCAGCTAATAACTCCTGGCTCACTTCACTATCCTTAATGTTTTGTGGAAGAAGCAAAGTTACTTGTTCGAAATATTTTTGCAATGCTGAATTTAACTCTTCTCTGTAAGAAGCTTTTCCGCAGGTTTGTACAGTCACTTGTTTTGGAGAAAGTCCTAATTGCTGAACGGTTGAGAGTAAATAGTACAGTGCGTCGTTGGCATGATTGATACGGAAATAATTGCTCAGTACAAGTTCTTCGTTCTTTTTTACTACCAGGTACAAGTCTTTTTCATCAAGATAAATAATTGCAAGGTCAGGTAACGAAGATCTTTTTTGGTAACCTATCAATTTCTGAATAGGATGGACGAGCCTGCTTTCTCCAAGTAATTCATTGACTGTTTTCGCCAGTTCAGGAGGAAGGTGGTAAATCAGTTTGGCTTTTATCGATTTAATCCAGCCTTCGGCATAATCAATGTCTTTTCCACCTGAAAGTAGTTCACTAACCGTTTTTTTCAGGCTTACACTTTCAAGCTGTTCCGGTAGTAACGAAAAGTCCCGGTGGGTTACAACTACTTCACTGTTTTTAAAAGGAAGCTGTAAATACGCTTCTTCATGATACCAGTCGCGAAATCGTCGTGCAAGAAGATGTTCCCCACTGATAACAAAATCAACCTGTTTAAATACCAGTAAATGACTTTCCGGCTCGTTTATGATACAAAAAGAAAATCCATTCAGGCTAACCTGAATGGATAATTTATATTCGTATGAGTTGTTTCTGTTAAACGATTCGCTTACGAAATCATACATAAGTGTTACTCCCAGTTACCGGAATTGTTATTTGTTTCAACCAGTGAACCTACACGTAGTCCGGGATACTTATCGTTCATACGTTCCTGGTCATTCAAATTAATAACCAACTGACGATCCAAACCACGATAAAGAACATTATTATGCGCTTTTGCTTCGAAAACCGGAACTTTAATTCCTGAACCCGTTGTAATAATAGTTGCTCCAAGGTGGAATTCTGAAGGTTCGCCAGGAACAGGCACATACCGCAAACTGTTTGCGTCGAAATTTTCGCCGAATAACGATTCGAGAACCGATTCTTTAATCGTATCACGGATAATTAATCCCATTGCAATGGCTTTCTTTTCAGTAATTTTAGCATCGATCATACTGTCGGTTAATTCTCCAATTGCTTTTACGTTCCTTACTGAATCATATTTTACAAAATGAATTAATGTGTCCCAGCTACCTGTAAATACTCCATAAACATCTTTGTAAGCCAATTCGGCTTTGCGAATATCCTTTAATCTCTGTACAGTTGCATCGTAACGTACTTGTTTTGCTTTATCGAATTGAATAGGACGTTGGATACTCTGGTAAATGAAGTATGTAAGAACAATTGCACCAACGACGAGTAAAATCTGAATAACGGTTCTCATTTTAATGTTTTTATAGGTTCATTTTTCGTTTGCTTGCAAATTTAAAAAAAAAAATAAATTAGCTTCCTTTACTGAATGTTATTTTGGCTGGCATGATCAAAAATCACTTAAATACTTTACTCACTCAGAAACTGCCTTTCGAACCCACTGAAAGCCAGCAACTGCTGATCAATGTTTTATCTGAATATATTACTTCGGATGAAGCCGATGTGATCATGTTAATCAAAGGTTACGCGGGTACTGGTAAAACCACGATGATAAATGCTGTAACACAGGTTCTGGATATGTTAAAAATAAGGTCGGTGTTAATGGCGCCAACCGGAAGAGCTGCCAAGGTTATGGCAGGTTACACAGGAAAACCGGCTTTCACCATTCACAAAAGTATTTACCGTCAAAAGTCCTCCTCTGACGGTATGGGGCGTTTTGTACTCGACAAAAACCTTTTTAAGAATACCTATTTTATTGTCGATGAGGCTTCAATGATTTCGGATGATGCCGGGGATAATTCGGTGTTCGGGAGTGGCAGGTTGCTCGACGATCTTTTAGAGTATGTTTATTCAGGTGAGAATTGCCGTTTAATTTTGGTAGGAGATACTGCACAGTTACCTCCGGTTGGATTAGCTTTGAGTCCTGCACTGGAACCCGCTGTCCTCGAAGATTTTGGTTTTAGTGTGAAAGCAGTCGAGCTTACCGACGTTGTAAGGCAGGCTGAAGATTCAGGAATACTGTACAACGCAACCCATCTTCGTACCTTGATAAGTGAGGAAGATGAAAACAGCGGATTTTTCCCTGTTGAGATAGAAAACTTTGAAGATATTTCAAGGATATCCGGAGCTGAATTGATTGAAACTATTGCCTCATGTTACGATAAATACGGCATTTTCGACACCACGGTAGTTACCAGGTCAAACAAAAGGGCGAATCTTTTTAATAAGGGAATACGTGGTTCAATCTTATATAAAGAAAATGAAATAGAACGCGGTGATCTGTTGATGGTAGTTAAAAACAATTACTACTGGCCTGTGGAAGAATCAGGAATCGATTTTATCGCCAATGGTGATATTGCTGAAATTATCAGCATTCGTGGATATGAAGAATTGTATGGTTTTCGATTTGCAAACGTGAGTTTGCGATTTGTAGACTATGAAAATGTGGAACTGGAATGTAAAATCTTTTTGGATACGCTGTCTCTGGAATCAGCTTCGTTTTCTTACGAACAAAACCGTGAACTTTTCAATACCGTTTCTGAAGACTATCAGGAAATCAGAAACAAAAAAGACCGCTGGAAGAAAATCAGGGAAAATCCTTATTTTAACGCTTTACAGGTAAAATATGCTTATGCTCTTACCTGTCATAAAGCACAGGGAGGGCAGTGGAAAGCTGTTTTTGTCGATCATGGATATTTAACTGAAGATATGTTGGATAAAGAATATTATCGCTGGTTGTATACCGCTTTTACCCGTCCCACAGAAAAACTCTTTCTTGTAAATTTTAACGAGGGATTTTTTGATGGAAACTTTTAAATGAAGAACTTGAACATATAATGATAATGAAGAGATATCGGTGGTCAATAATATTTATTCTGACAATAATAGTAGTATCGTATTATTATGGTTACCCGGAAATTTTCTTTAAACGGCCAGAGTCTATTCATAAGTGGCGCCAATCAGACTGTGCATCTCTCGCTTTAAATTATTACCAGGGAGGGATGAAATTCTTCGAGCCGGAAACCCACAACCTTACTTCTGATGGAGGTACCACTGGGAAAGCATGTACGAGCGAAATTCCATTGTTGTATTATTCGGTAGCGTTGTTGTACAAAATCTTTGGAGTTCACGAATGGATATTTCGGATACTGAATACACTCTTATTTTTTATTGGTTTGTTTTATTTATTCAGGTTGTTCAAATATATTCTGGATGATGGGTTTTGGGCAATCTGTTTAAGCATTTTGTTTTTTACCGCTCCTGTCCTGGTTTTTTATGGAAATAATTTCCTGAGTAATTCATCTTCCATTGCATTTTCAATGGTGGGGTGGTACTATTTTGTTCGATTTTATTTTGAGGGAAAAAGGAAATGGTTTACTGTTTCAGTTCTGATTTTTCTTCTGGCCGCAAGTTTTAAAGTAACGGCCCTGTTTAGCTTAATTGCCATTGGAGGACTTTATTTAATTGAGATATTCGGGATAACTTCTTTTCAACAAAATAAGAGACTTTTTACAAAACCTGTTAGACAGTTTTTATTGGTCGCAGGTGTGTTTGTCGTTATTGGAGCATGGATTATTTATGCAAGTTTATATAATCAAAAACACGAATGTTTTTATTTCTCGACCACTATATTTCCTATCTGGGAGTTGGATAAAGATAGAATATTAGGAGTTGTTAATAGTGTAAGAAAAGTGTGGCTTACACATTATTTTCATCCTTCGGTTCTTATCTTGTTTGCGTCAGGTATTCTTTTTATTATCCTGAATTATCGTAAAAACCTGAAATGGTTAAATTTTGTCCTTGTATTTCTTTTTGTAGAAATAATCGCATATGTTCTATTCCAGTTTTGGACGTTTCGGGACCACGATTATTATACAATCGATATGTATATTTTGCCGCTGATGTTGACAATTGGCGTGTTTTATATCCTAAAAACTTTCTACCCAAAAATCTATAATTCTTATATTTCAAGAATAATCTTCTTCGCCTTTATTCTTTTCAATATTCATCATGCTCACAAAATTATCAACGAAAGATATTATGGAAGCAGGAATAATTTTGGAATACTTGATGATACTTATACAGCAACACCTTTCCTGCGGGAAATGGGAGTTACTGCCAAAGATACGGTTATTTCAATTCCCGATGACAGCCATGTCTCTCTGTATTTGATGAATCAAAAAGGGTGGACGGAATATACCGATGCAAAATTCAACAGGGGAGAAAGAATAAAATATAATCAGGATAGTGTGGGGATTCAACTGTCGGTAAACAGGGGGGCGAAGTACCTGATTGTACAAACTATCGGTCAGTTGTATCAGAAACCCTACTTGCAAAGTTATTGCAGTTATTTGGTTGGCACTTATAACGATATGATGATTTTTGATCTGAAAAAGTCGGTAAAGAACTTTGAGCTCAACAAGAAAATAGTTTCAGCTGAATATTTTTGTGATGCAGAAACGAAAATCAGTAATAATTTTATTTCTCCTATTGATTCCTTGGTTTTCAGAAATGGTGAAACGCAAAGTAATGATTACGCACACAGCGGAATGTATTCCGCAAAATTACAAAACGAACATCGTTTTGGAATGACAATAAATTTGGAGAATTTAAAAGTGGGTGAAAGTTTCGAAATTTCAGTTTGGCGAAAAGCAACGGGGAATTCAAAAGGCGAAATTATCGTCTCAGGTGAGGACTTTTTTTATAAAAAGAATGAAGTGGTTGAATCTGGCAACGATGGCTGGGAAAAGGTGAAGCTTGAATTTTTCGTCAATAAAAAGCTTGAAGATAAGAAGCTTGGTGTTTATCTGTATAATAGTTCTGAAGAACCAGTATATTTTGATGATTTTAATATTGTCAGATACAAAAGTGTCTTCGATGTTCAGATTTGAAAGGTTTTCCCTTCTTCTGCTATTTCTGTATTCTCAAACAAAAGCTTTGCCTCTTCCAAAAAGCGATCTGTCTTTTTAAAACGTGCGGAAAAATGGCCAAGCAATAGTTTTTTTGCCCCTGAAAGAATAGCCATTTCAGCGGCTTCTTTGGCAGTTGAGTGCTGTGTTTTGACTGCCAGTTCTTTTAGTTCTTCCAGAAAAGTTGATTCATGATATAAAACCTCAACTCCCCGAATGATTTCAGCAGTTGGAGGATAATATGCGGTGTCAGTGCAAAATGCGTAAGAACTTGGTTTGGAGGGTGGTGTTGTCAACTCTGCATTCGGAACAACAGTCCCGTTTGCACACTCAAAATCTGCTCCATCCTTGATCTCCTTCATTTTTGAAATCGGTATGTCATACATTTTGATCATATCCTTTCGGATGTTTGCTGGCTTTTGTTTTTCGCGGAACAGAAAGCCACAGGTTGGAATGCTGTGTTTTACAGGAAAAGAAATTACCTCTACCGTTCTGGACTCGAAAATGGTTTGAGGCTTTTTAAAATTAAGAGGATGAAATATGGGTTTAACCGTTAGCTCCCCCCGAATTTGATCAAGTAAAGGTTGAATCAGATTCTTAAGTTCGGAGTGTGCGTAAATATGCAGTTCTCCTTTTATTCCCATCAGGTTCATTGTTGAGATTAAACCAATCAGACCGTAATAATGATCTCCGTGAAGGTGGGAAATAAAAATGTGCTGGATGCTGCTAAAATTGATTTTATTACGACGAAGCTGAATTTGTGTTCCTTCGCCGCAATCGATTAAAAAACAACGCCCAGGCACTTGAAGTACCTGGGCTGTTGGATATCTGTTCGAAGTAGGTAATGCTGAATTACTTCCCAATATGGTCAGTTCGAAAGACATATCAGTTTTACAGATTTTCTTTCTTTTCCAATAATTTCTCGGCTTCTTCAACAGTGTCGGTAATTAGTAACACTGTATGAAGCATCGAAATTTTTACAAGGTTGTCCACATCAGGCTGCAAACCGCAAAGGATAAAAGTTCCAATTGCGTCTTCGCAGAGTCTGTTGGCTACAAGAACAGCTCTTAATCCGGATGAATCGCAATAATTTACGCTACTCAGATCAAGAACGATATTCTTTTCTCCTTCATTATTGACAAGAACCAGTTCCGACTTAAGGTCCGGTGCATTGTTGGTATCTAACCTCTCGGCGTTCACTTTAACCAAAGTAAACGATCCTTTCTTTCGAATTTCGAATGCCATGCTTCAATTTACGAAATTCAGTTTGAATAAACCAACAGCTTATTTGCCTTTTTTCTCGGCTTTCTCCATTTTCGATTTTAGCTCTGCTAATTCGCTGATATCGCCAAGAGTAGTTTTTTCAATGTTATCGCTCACCGATTTCATCGCACGTTTGTTGGTGCGGGTTTGTGCTTTACGTGTTTCAGTTTCTTCTGCACGTTTAACATCTTCGTAAATACGTGAGTGTGAAACAATGATACGTTTTGCCGATTTGTTGAACTCGATTACTTTGAAATCCAGTTTTTCATCTTGTTTAACCGATGTTCCGTCTTCTTTTACCAGATGACGTGGAGTAGCAAAACCTTCAACACCGTAAGGAAGTGCAATTACAGCACCTTTGTCCATCAGTTCAACCACAGTTCCTTCGTGGATTGAATCGGTAGTGAAAATGGTTTCGAATACATCCCATGGATTTTCTTCCAGTTGTTTGTGGCCTAAGCTCAAACGACGGTTTTCTTTATCAATGTCCAAAACTACTACTTCGATGGCATCACCGATTGCAGTAAATTCTGAAGGATGTTTGATTTTTTTCGTCCAGCTCAGATCTGAAATGTGGATCAGGCCGTCAACACCTTCTGTAATTTCAACAAATACACCAAAGTTGGTGAAGTTGCGAACCGTTGCAGTATGTTTTGTTCCAACACCATATTCAGTGTCGATGTTTGACCATGGGTCTTCTTTCAGTTGTTTAATACCCAGTGACATTTTGCGTTCTTCACGATCAAGAGTCAGGATAGAAGCTTCTACTTCGTCGCCAACGCTCAGGAAGTCCTGTGCACTGCGCAGGTGCTGGCTCCAGCTCATTTCCGATACGTGGATCAGACCTTCAACACCAGGAGCAATCTCAACAAATGCACCGTAGTCGGCAATTACAACTACTTTACCTTTCACTTTGTCACCAACTTTCAGTTTGGCATCCAGGTTATCCCATGGGTGAGGAGTCAATTGTTTTAGACCAAGAGCGATACGTTTTTTGTCGTCATCAAAATCAAGAATAACTACATTCAGTTTCTGATCAAGTTCAACAATTTCGCTCGGGTGAGAAATACGTCCCCAGCTCAGGTCAGTGATGTGGATCAAGCCATCTACGCCGCCAAGGTCCATGAATACACCGTAAGATGTAACGTTTTTAACGATACCTTCAAGTACCTGACCTTTTTCAAGTTTAGCGATGATGTCTTTTTTCTGTTGTTCGAGTTCAGCTTCGATAAGCGCTTTGTGCGAAACAACAACGTTACGGTATTCGTGATTAATTTTAACCACTTTGAATTCCATGGTTTTACCAACGAATATATCGTAATCGCGGATTGGTTTCACATCGATCTGTGATCCTGGCAAGAATGCTTCGATACCGAATACATCCACGATCATACCACCTTTTGTACGGCATTTGATATAACCTTTGATGATTTCGTCGTTTTCAAGCGATTCGTTAACACGTTCCCAAGAACGGGTTGCACGGGCTTTTTTGTGCGACAGGATCATCTGTCCTTTTTTATCTTCGAGACTTTCGATGTAAACATCTACTTCGTCGCCTACTTTCAGTTCCGGGTTGTAACGGAATTCGTTTAAACTAACGATACCGTCTGATTTGTAACCGATGTCAACAACAACTTCGCGTTTGTTCAGCGAAATAACTTTACCCTGCAATACTTCTTTTTCAGAAACTGTGTTCAGAGTGTCGTTGTACAATGCTTCAAGTTCACCTCTTTCTTTGCCTGAAACTTTACCTGATTTTTCTTCCAGACTGTCCCAGTCAAATTCTTCTTCAGCTTTTGGAGCTACTTCTTTTTTTGCTTTTTTAGCCGGTTTTTCTTCTGTAACCGGTGCTTCTTCTTTGGCTTCCTCAACCGTTTCAGCAACAGGGGCTTCTTCTGTCACTTCTGCAACAGGTTCTTCCACTTTTGCTTCTTCGGTTTCCTCAGTTGCTTCAGCAACCGGAGCCTCTTCTTTTGCCGCTTCCGCAGCTTTGTTTTCTTCCTGTGCCGGAACTTCGTTTACTTCCGGTTCAAGATTTTCATTTTTTTCTGTAGTCATGTAATTCTAAATAAATTAATGAGTTAGACAATATATTATATTCAAAAACGCGCGCAAATGTAGGACTTTATTTAGTTAAAACAAAGGAAATCAGCTATTTTATTAATACATGACATCAATATTAAAACCGATGTTGACTGCAACTTGTTTATTTAACCCGGAGCCATTCTAAATTCGGCAAAAATAGTACATTTGTCATGCAGGTTTTTGAATGATTATTCAATCTTGAAAATAGCTTAAAAGCTCAGTTATAACTCTGGTCAAACATGAAAAACAAGACAGCATGAAAGGAATTATTCTTGCCGGTGGCTCCGGAACCAGACTTTATCCGGTTACCCGTTCCATATCAAAACAGATTATACCGATTTATGATAAACCGATGATTTACTATCCGCTTTCAGTATTAATGTTGGCAGGTATTCGGGAAATTCTGATTATTTCAACTCCTACGGATATTGTATTGTATCAAAATCTTTTTGGCGACGGATCACAGCTTGGACTGAAACTTTCGTATGTTATTCAACCTTCACCCGACGGACTGGCACAGGCATTTATCCTGGGTGATGAGTTTATTGGGGATGACAATGTGTGTATGATCCTGGGAGACAATATTTTTTATGGATATAATTTTCGCAGTATCCTTGAAGATGCAGCAAAGTTGGAAGATGGAGCCATTGTATTCGGGTATTATGTGAATGATCCCGAAAGATACGGAGTGGTTGAATTTGACGAGAGCGGAAAAGTGATCAGTATTGAAGAAAAACCGGAACAGCCAAAATCAAATTATGCCGTAACAGGTTTGTATTTTTATTCAAACGACGTGATTCAGAAAGCAAAGAACCTGAAACCTTCGAAACGTGGCGAATTGGAAATTACCGACCTGAACCGCTTATATCTGAATGAAGAACGTTTAAGTGTTAAATTATTAGGCCGTGGTTTTGCCTGGCTCGATACCGGTACGCACGAAAGTATGTTACAGGCATCGAATTTTATTGCCACCATTGAAGAAAGGCAGGGCCTGAAAGTTTCCTGTATTGAGGAAATTGCCTATAAGATGGGTTTTATCAATCGTGATCAATTGATCGAACTTGCCAAACCACTAAGTAAAAATCAGTACGGCCAATATTTGTTACGATTGGCCGAAAGAAAAACAAATCCTTTCTAGCAAATGAAGATTATTGAAACGGGATTACCGGGTTTGTTGATCGTTGAACCCAGTGTGTTTAAGGATGATCGGGGGTATTTTTTTGAGACTTTTCATCATTTGCGGTATTATGATGCTGGCATTCAAACAACTTTTGTCCAAGATAATGAATCAAAATCGGTTCGTGGAGTTGTTCGTGGATTACACTATCAACTGAACGATTTTGCCCAGGCGAAACTGGTACGTGTTGTTCAGGGAAAAGTGTTTGATGTAGCTGTTGATTTACGGGCTGATTCGCCAACTTTTGGAAAATGGTTTGGACTCGAACTGGATGATACAGAAAAAAAACAATTGTTTATTCCAAGAGGTTTTGCACATGGCTTTTCAGTTTTAAGCGAAACAGCTATTTTTACATATAAATGTGATAACGTTTATAATCGTGAGTCGGAGCGTTCGATAAATCCATTCGATGAAAAAATGGGAATCGACTGGAAAATTGAAAAAGCTATCGCAATTGTTTCGGAAAAGGACATGAACGCACCGGCATTTGTGAATGCCGAAATGAATTTCAAAATGTAGGATGAATATTCTTGTTACAGGAGCATACGGACAACTTGGAAGTGAAATAAAATTGCAAACGGGAGAATATCCCGGTCTGAATTTTTTCTTTACTGATGTTGATTCGCTGGATATTACCGACGGAGAAGCTGTACAAAAATATTTTTCAGAAAATAAGTTGGATGCGGTTATCAATTGTGCAGCTTACACTGCCGTTGATAAAGCAGAAACTGATCAGCAAACTGCGTATAAAATAAATGCAATCGCCCCGGGCATATTGGCTGCAAATGCAGCAAAATCGGGTGCCATGATGATCCACATTTCAACGGATTATGTGTTTGACGGAAACGCCAGTGAACCTTATGTTGAAACGGATAAAGTTGATCCGCAGGGAGTTTATGGTCAAACTAAGCTTGAGGGTGAGAATAAGGTCCAGCAGGAAAATCCGGATGCGTTAATAATTCGTACTTCATGGTTGTATTCAACATTCGGAAATAATTTCGTAAAAACCATGCTTCGGGTGGGTAAAGAAAGAGGAGAATTGAAAGTTGTATTCGACCAGGTAGGAACCCCTACTAATGCTGCTGACCTTGCTACCATAATTCTTCAAATAATAGAGAAATCGAAACTTAATTCTAAGGACTTTGTTCCCGGAATTTATCATTTCTCAAATGAAGGAGTAACCAGCTGGTACGATTTCGCTTTGGCTATTTTCGAACTTTCCGGAGTAAAATGTAAGGTCGTACCAGTGGTAAGTGAAGAATATCCAACACCAACCAAACGACCGCATTACAGTGTGTTGAATAAATCGAAGATAAAGAATACATTTGGAATTGAAATTCCCTATTGGAGAGACAGTTTACAGCTTTGTATAAACAGATTAGAAAAATAATAATAATGAAGAATCAGGAATTAACTGAAGTAAGAGCAAAAGCAAAGGAATGGTTGTCAGATACATATGATGCCGAGACACGTGCAAAAGTACAGGCTTTGCTCGATGCGGAGGATACAACTGAGTTGATGGACTCATTCTATAAAAATCTCGAATTCGGAACCGGTGGCCTTCGCGGAATTATGGGAGTTGGCACTAATCGTATGAATATTTATACAGTAGGTGCCGCCACGCAAGGGCTGAGTAATTACCTGAAGATAAATTTCGCAGGACTTGATCAGATTAAAGTGGCTATTGGACATGACTGTCGCAATAACAGCCGCTTGTTTGCCGAAACCAGTGCGCGTATTTTTGCTGCCAATGGCATCAAAGCTTATCTTTTCGAAGACCTGCGTCCAACTCCTGAATTGTCGTTTGCAATACGTGAACTGGGCTGCCAGAGCGGGATTATTCTCACAGCTTCACATAATCCGAAGGAGTACAACGGATATAAAGCATACTGGGATGATGGATCTCAAATTGTCGCTCCGCACGACGTAAATATTGTGAATGAAGTGGCAAAGATCAAACCGGAAGACATTAAATTCGATGGCTCCGACGAGTTGATCGAGATCATGGGAGAAGAAATGGACAATAAATTTCTTGAAAATGTGAAGAAAGTTTCCATTTCACCCGATGTGGTAGAACGTCATAAAGACATGAAGATTATTTACACACCCATTCACGGAACCGGGGTGAAGCTGATACCTGCAGCTTTGCGTGCTTTTGGTTTTAACAATATCATTCATATTCCTGAGCAGGATGTGGTAAGCGGTAATTTTCCAACGGTTATTTCACCAAATCCGGAAGAACCTGCTGCGATGGAAATGGCTACCAAAAAAGCGGCAGAAATTGATGCAGATGTTGTAATGGCTTCTGACCCTGATGCAGACAGAATTGGAGTGGCTGTAAAAAACAATCATGGTGATTATGTGATTATTAACGGAAACCAAACAGCTTTACTTTTTATCTACTATATCATTGTAAAAATGAAGGAAGCCGGTAAATTGAAAGGCAATGAATTTGTGGTAAAAACCATTGTTTCAACCGAGTTAATTGCCGAAGTAGCTCGTCGCAACAATATCGAATTTTACGATGTATATACCGGTTTCAAATTTATAGCCGAGGTGATTCGTGAAAACGAAGGCATAAAAAAATACATTGGTGGTGGAGAAGAAAGTTTTGGTTTTATGCCATCTGATTTTGTGCGAGACAAAGATGCTGTTTCATCATGTGCCTTAATGGGCGAAATTGCTGCATGGGCCATGGATCAAGGTAAATCGTTGTATGAACTGCTTCAGGATATTTACCTGGAATACGGATATTCGCGCGAAAAAATGAAATATGTGGTTCGGAAAGGAAAAACCGGAGCAGAAGAAATTCAGCAAATAATGACTCGTTTCCGTAACGATCCGCCTAAAGAACTGGGTGGTTCTCCAATGGAATGGGTGAAGGATTATAAAACATTAATTGCAAAAAATCCGCATACAGGAGAAGAGAAAAAAATCGATCAGAAAATCACTTCAAATGTACTACAGTTTTTTACCAAAGAAGGTACGAAGATTTCGGTTCGTCCATCAGGTACAGAACCAAAAATCAAGTTTTACTTCGAAGTAGCAGGCGAGTTGAAATCAAGAGATGATTGGGATGCTGCAGAAGCGAAAGCCGATGCGAAAATCGATGCAATTATGGAAGAACTCGGACTTTAATTTTAAAATCTAAATAACTAAATCATGAAGATCAGAATCTTAACATTTGCACTGCTTTTTGTGTCAGTGTGGGCTTTGGCTCAACAAGAAGAGTCAATCCAAATGGTACCAGGAATGACAGAGATCTGGGATCCTGAAGTAACAGTAATCACACCGGGAGAAACTCCTGCGGATGCTCCGTCTGATGCCATTATTTTATTTGATGGTACTGACCTTGGCCGCGAATGGACGAACGCCGATGGTGGAGAACCAGGTTGGACTGTTGCTGACGGATGTGTAACGGTGAAAGCCGGAACCGGTATTATTAAAACCAAACGTGTTTTTGAAGATTTTCAGTTGCACATCGAGTGGAGAACGCCCTCCGAAGTAAAAGGCGAGAGTCAGGGTAGGGGAAACAGCGGTGTTTTCTTACAGGATCTTTACGAACTTCAGGTATTGGACAGTTACAATAACCGCACGTATCGTAATGGTCAGGCGGGTAGTTTGTATAAACAACACGCTCCACTTGTAAATGCATGTAAAGAGCCTGGTGTTTGGCAAACCTACGACATTATTTACACCGCTCCGCGTTTTAATGAAGACGGTACATATTTTACTCCACCTACTGTAACTGTATTGCAGAATGGTGTTCTTGTACAAAATCATTCAAAATTACGTGGACCGACTGAATACATTGGTATTCCTGAATATTTTATCGAGAAACACGGGCCAAGAGGAATTCAGTTACAAGATCATGGAAATCCCGTTAGTTACCGGAATATCTGGATCAGAGAACTGTAATCTGATGAAAAATCAATACATTTAAAGCCCGGGAGAAAACCCGGGCTTTTTTTGTAACTAACCAATGAAACTTAGAACTATTCTATTTATTGCTCTCTTTTTGTCTGCTTTTTTAAGTAGATCACAAAACAAGAGTTTTACCACGAAACTTCCTATTGTATATTTGAATACATATGGACACGAAATTCCGGATAACCCTAAGATTGATGCGCGCATGGAGATTGCCTGGAAAGGGAAAGGTGCTGATAATTCCACTTCCGATCCAACTGGTCATTTTAAAGGTAATATTGCCATTGAGGTGCGCGGTTCGTCATCTCAAATGTTTCCTAAAAAATCGTATGGTTTGGAATTACGGGATGATGCAGGGCAAGACATGGATTTTCCACTGCTTGACTTACCCGCAGAGGAAGACTGGATTTTATATGCGCCTTACACCGATAAATCATTGTTACGAAACGTGCTCACCTTCACGATAGCTGACCAGATAAGTGATACGTATGTGCCACGTTGCCGTTTTGTCGAGTTATTTCTGAATGAAGAATACGAAGGCATTTATGTGTTGATGGAAAAAATAAAGCGCGATTCTGCAAGAGTTGATATTGCAAAGTTAAAAACAGATGATATCAGTGGAGAAGATCTTACAGGTGGATACATTATAAAAATTGATAAACAAACCGGCAGTGGAGGAGATGGTTGGTGGTCGCAATACACCAATGTAAATAATTCGCGTAGTTTTTACCAGTATGATTACCCTGAAGCAGATGAAATTCAACCTTCGCAAAGGACCTATATTCAAGATTATGTGTACGATTTTGAAACTGCCATCAAAAATCTTTGGCACGATGATGAAAAGGGATATCAGAACTACATGAACATGGAATCATTTTATGATTATTTTATCGTTAATGAACTTTCTAAAAATGTGGATGGATACCGTTTAAGTGCTTTTCTAAACAAAGATAAGAATGGGAAGTTAAACGCCGGTCCGATCTGGGATTACAACCTTGCATTTGGGAATGCTGATTATTTCAATGGCTGGTTGACCTATGGCCTTATTGTATATCAGGATATAGGAGATGATTACTGGCAGGTTCCTTTTTGGTGGAAAAAGCTGGCAGGAGATACGTATTTTGTGAATCCGTTAAAATGTCGCTGGGATATGTTGAGAGAAAATATTCTTGCAGAAGAAAATATTATCGGAATTGTAGATAGCCTTACCACATACCTGGGAAGCGCTGTTGACAGAAATTTTGAGCGATGGCCTATTTTGAGTGAATATGTGTGGCCCAACTATTATATTGGTAATACTTACCAAAATGAAGTTAACTGGTTAAAGGATTGGATAAAAGCACGTTTGGGACGATTGGATTATGAAATGCCTGGTAATTGCGGAGAAGATCCTGAAAATCCGGATATTGGGAAAGAAACACCTTTGGTATTTTTCCCGAATCCTTTCCGGTCAGAGTTGCATCTCAAAATTCATTCTGACAGAAATTTGATAATCCGGATTCAGATAATTAGTGTGAATGGTTCACTGGTTCGTGATTTGACAGTTTCTGCCACCTCCGGTGAAAACTCGTATGACTTTTCGTTTCCGACATTGAATAGTGGTGTTTATTTCTATCGTCTGACTCAAGGCGACAATGAACTAGGTTCAGGAAAGCTGGTGAAATTTTAAAGAAAAAATCAGCTTTACAAACGAATACAGACCATTGGTTGTGCCGGGATGGCACGGTAAATAGCCTTTGCATCGGTTTCATCAACATAAATTTCAATTGAAGGATTGTATTCCGGCACCTCAAAAATAAGGGTTTTCGAAAAGTTATTCTTAATCTGTTTTAGTTTTTGTTGGCGCCAGAATGAATTGTTGTGCGAAGACTTACTTTTTATCCCCTTAATTTTTAATTCAATGCCGTTATCCAGGTGCATCAACCAGTTAATTTCTTGCACCTCAGTCGAGTCAATGACATTACTTTGAGAAGCGAATTCGAGACTGTCTTTGGGAGCCTTTTTTACAGTTAACGGTACTTTATCAATACTTGCCAGTGTTTGAACTCCGCTTGCTTCCTGCCCAAAATAATGGTGGTAAGCGTTTCCTGTTAATTCATCAAAGAAGCGATCGTGCCTGAGTTCTGCTATAGAAGAGGTTTTCAAAACAACACCTTTTAATTCAAGTTGAAGGGTACTATCCTGTAAATTGATGGAAAGATAAATAGAATCTGACTTTGCCAGTTTCAACCGCGATTCCATCCAGTTCTTCTGTTTATAAAGTTCCAGCCATGTAGAATCTTTGGTATTCAATTCGATTTGGGTTCCAATTTCAGAAGAATTGGCAGCAACAAATACTCTTCTTACTGATATGACAGAAAGAATGATATATTGTAATGTGATGAAGAGGAGCAAAACTGAAATAATTAGCAGCAGCCAATTCAATAATTTTGATTGTTTCATTTTAATTATTGATTAAAAAATAAAGACCTTTGCACCAACAGGAAGAGTTTGATAAACAGCTTCCAGGTCATCGTCACCCATTCGCACGCATCCATGAGTAACAGGCATTCCCAGAAAACGTTTGTACAATGTTCCGTGAATCAGGTAACCATCTCCCAGGCTAAGTGCATAATCACCCAGTACACCATATTCGTAACGCGAGGGGTCGCCCGCCGGAGGCACGGGTAATCCTTCTTCAACAAATGCCCAATCCGGCTTTCTCCACACCGGGTCAGTAATTTTTCCTTTAATTGTAAAAACTCCTTTAGGGGTTTCAAATATCCAGCTTTTATTGTTGGCAGCTTCCAGTTTAATAAAACTTCCGGTCGAACACATTCCCTTCCTGAACAATTCTTTGTTTTTATACAAGAAGAAAGTGTTATCCGAAGTGTTGATTACCAGGTATACTCCGCCAGGGGTCATACGGTCAAGTTTCTTCTGAAGAACCAAATTCTCGGCACGAAGAAGGTTTACATCAGGAGTATTGGAAGATGTTGAAGTGACCTCCACTTTCGATTTGAAAAACAAAGGCTGGTTTTTAATCCAGGGAGCAACACTCCAAATCATCCATGCAAAAAGCAAGAATGAGGAGATTGAGAAAAGAAGACCCCGCAGAATGAAACTGAGCTTCTTTGATCTCAACGAATTGCATGATATAGATAATGAAATTTTCCTCATTTTAATACCGAGTCTTTAATGATTGCTTCAAGCGGTTGAACGGATCCAACGATAATAACTGTAGCTCCCGTATTTATGATTTTATAAAGCGCATCCATGTCGTTGTTTGTAAGCGCAATACAGCCATCAGTCCAATCAACGCCTTTCCCACCCATCCCGTGAAATTCAATGAGACCACCGATATCGGCATTCGACGGAATTAGTTTTTTGCTTTTTGCTTTTTCAAACTTTGCACGGTCCTCATCGTTTGGATAATTGATCAGCAGTGCCTTATAAAACTTTGTTTGTGCTCCGCTTTTTTTGTTGGTTATCTTGTAAATACCTTCGGGTGTTGCTTTGTCACCTTTTAATAATTTATCTCCCATCCAGTTTTTCCCAAACTCCACTTCAAAAGTCTTGATTGCTTTCTTATTTTGGTAAACGGTACAAGTGTGTGCGAATTTATCTACCAAAAGCACTTTCTTGTTGTTGGCAGAAAGTTGCACGGCTTGTTTTGCTTGTTTTTGCCATTCGCTATGTGCACTAAACCAATTCTGTACAAGTATTTCTGCTTTGTCGTTTGACGAATTAATCAGTTCCCACGCTTCCCCAAAATGTTTCTCAGCAACGCTAAATCGTTTGTTTTCGAAGGCGTGCCGGGTTTCTGATAACTTCAATACTCCTTTGTTATGTGCTTTTAAAATACTTTGCGGTAGAGGCATCCGTTTGTAGTACAATTCAAAGATAACTACCTTCTTATCAAGCTTGGCAATGCCCTCTTTAATTCTATTGCTGGTTGACTTTGAGCGTTTTCCTGATAATTTCTGTGCTTCATCAGCTTTCTCAATCACCACTTCCACCCAACTGTTTACTTCTGAATAATCGCGGAAAACATATAGACGTTCATTCTGCTTTGCCCAATCATCCATCGCCGAATCATATGCCATTCGTGCTTGTTTATAGGCTTCATTTGCATAGATTTCTGCATTGGCTTTTTGTGCATTACTCAGGGCTTCAAGTGCCATTTTTAATTCAGAAGTAGGTGGTTTCGGAGCTCTGATCACTAAAACAGCAATAACAATTATTAGTAACAGGACGAATGCAAATGCTCCGAAAAGTATTTTTTTACGCATAAACGTTAACAATAAAAAATCCCCGGGAAACAAGACCCGGGGATTTCGTTTTGGCTAAACGGTATCTTATTTTTTCTTGTTTTTGCTGTATTTGGCAATTACTTCGCTCAGTTCGTCGTTCAGACCCTGTGCTTTTTCTTTGGCGGCTTTGGCTTTGTCGAGTGCAGCCATTAATTCGCCTGAAGCAGTCAGAGTTGTTACTTCAACCATGGTTGTTTCAACAACGCTATTGTCTCCTTTAATTGCTTCCAGGGCAGCTGCTCCTTCTTTGCCTTTAGGAGCATTCGCAATAAGTTCGTTGTTGCTTGCAATCAGTCCTGACACTTCAGTTTCAAGGGTGGCGATTTCCTGTTTAACTTCTTCTTTTTTTGCTTCCGTTTTGCTTTGTACTTCGGTAGCCATTTGTGTAACCACAGTTAGCATTGCATTTACATCTTTGTAATTTTTAAAGAGTTTACCATTTTGTTCTTCAACTTTCTGGTTTACTACATTCATTGAGTCTTGCAATGCTGCAAAATCAGCAGCAACATAAACATTGGCACCGGCAGTTTGTGCGGCTTCAATAGCGGCATTTGCTGCATCAATTTCTGCTTGCGGAACTTTTCCACAGCTACTTAACAGAACAGCCACACTGAAGGCGGCAAACAAGGTCATTAAATTCTTTTTCATTTTTAATCCAATTATGTATTTTCTGTACTTAATTCCAATCCCATTGATTACATTCGTGGTTAAATAGATCATGGTCGAAATTTACATTTAGACGGAGACTAAAATGGAAGTAACGCAGGAATCTAAAATTTTTTTCTTTTTCTGAAATTTGTTTTATGTCGAAGGCAAAATGGAAAGGAGTTAGTGACGAGGAACTGGTTCGTTACATTGTTGACGATAAGCGCTCAGAGCTTTTCGAAGAGCTTTATAACCGCTATTATTCCAAAGTTGTAGACAAATGTCACAGCTTTTTGAAAAACAGAGGTCAGGCAGAAGATTTTGCAAACGATATTCTTTCGAAAGCCTATGAAAAGTTACCTGGCTTCAAAGGAAATTCAAAGTTCTCATCGTGGTTATACTCTATTACCTATAATTATTCAATTGATTATCTCCGTCAGAAAAAGAAACTGCACTATCCGAATTGGAACAGCGAAAACGAAATTCAGGACATCCCCGATGAATCGGAAGCCGATCTCGAAAATCTGAGCTATGAGAACCTTCTGAAAATTCTGGAGATGATCCATCCCGAAGAAAAAGCATTATTAATAATGAAATACCAGGATAATCTGCCCGGAAAACAAATCGCACAAACACTTCGAATCAGCGAAGATGCAGTGAAAATGAGGTTAAAGAGAGCGCGTACAAGGGTAATTTATTTATATCAAACCGAATTTCAAAAAGATTAAACGATACAATGCGTTACTTTAGAATGTTTTGGCGTCAAAAAATCAAATAGAATCAAAGCTATGGAAATAAAAAATTTCTTTCAGAAAATATTCGTCCACAGTAAAGAAGTTCATGTCCCCGCAGCTATTCAGCAACATTTTCAGAAAAAATTCAGTGACGCGATGAATGCCGAATGGCAAAAAATGGATGAAGTTTATGAGGTTGTATTTTATCATGATGAGCATGAGAATATTGCTACATATCAAAAAGACGGATTTATGTTATCACTGAAAATAAACTTGATCTTGGAAGAATTACCGAACAAGATTAAGCAGGTTGGGCAAAAGTTTGGTGAATTAATGAACGCAATTAAGATTGAATACAACGAAGAAACCCAATTCGAACTTATTATTCGTGATGAAATGCTGGTTCGCTATTCTCTTTTATTAAACGGGGCAGGAGAGCTTTTGAATAAGAGACAATTATAATTGAAAGAACATTTTTCTTTTATTGGTTTTCAAAATCGTCAGCATAAACCAGTTGTTCTTCCTTGTTGAAAAGCTGCACATAATCGATTGCACCGCTACCTGCAAAACTGTATGAGATCCCTTTTATTGCACCGTTGCTGTTTTCGTAAGATGTTTTATAAACTTCGTTACCATTTAAAAGAACAGTAACCAGTTTATTTTCAATCTTGAGTTCCACATCATTCCATAAATTCATATCGCAGCCAAAGGCCGAAAGGTCATTGTTTGATCCTGAAATATATCGATCTCCGAATTTGAGAAGCAGACTTGCAATACATCCGGGATCACACACCTGAATAAAATGGCGGGCATTCTCGCAGAAAACTGAGATCTCACAGACTTGGCAAACCAAAGCGCCATCATCTATATTGTTTTTTATCCGTGTTTTTAACCTGAAATTATCGCTGTCACTGCTAAAGTCTTCGTTCACGTAATAAAAACAGGTAGAGTAATTGTGTTCCGAAAGGTCGATGTTATGACTTGCAACGATTTCAGGAGGCATGTACATTTCTCCGTTTGATTCACAATTCTCATTCACATAAACAGGAATTAAATCGTTATCCGGATTCTGTATTAGTTTCAGCCAACCATCTGTCGTAATATACACCGGTATCTCCTTTACCAGATGGTCGTTTATCAGCAATTTTGCACGATGGTATCCCGGGTAATAGTAAATAGAGGTAGAATGCATTTCGTTCTTCGCAATTTTTGCCCGTCTTCTGATATCCCACGACTGCTGAATAAAAGCACTGTCAAAATCACACATCGAAATGTCGTAATTAAAAATTACCGTGTTCGGGACACCGGTACTTACGTTTTTCCTGCTCGAAAACTTAACCTCAGTATAACTTTGTGCCGGTTTCGTAATTTTAATAAGTAAAAGCACTGCCAGCACAGCGAGTGCAGAAATCGGTATGTAGATAAGTTTCTTATTAAGCTTCAGGTTTCTTTTTACGAACGGTTTTTCTGTTGTTTTTTCATCATTAGCAGTATTGCTGACTTTGTAATCATACCAGTCTTTGTAGCCTAAAAATTGAGCTAATGCATTCAGGGTATTTTTTTGAGGTATATTTTGAAACTGATTTTTACAAAGTCTTTTTAAAGTAGATACGCTTAAATTGATTCCTGTTTTTTCTTCAAGTTGAATGCTTACATTTTCAAAATCACGCTGTTGCCATTGGTCAGGAGTATTTAGTTGCAAGACTTCAGAAATTTGAAAAATGATGTTTTTTATCAGCACTCTTTCAAAGTCAGTTTCGTTTTGCATGATCTTGGTATTTCTGGCTTAAAATTAATAAGAACATTCCAATTTAACAGGCTGAACAAACTTTGTTTAGCTTTTGAATGCATTTTGATCATTGATTCTCAGTGTATTTCCGGAACTTTGGTTCAGATAATCAATTAATTATAAGTCATGAAAACAATTTATTCATTACTATTTGCGATTGCTTTATTTCCCCTCGGTACATTTTCTCTTACGGCACAAAATTCTGTTAAACTGGATGGAATTGACTGGCAGACAGAAGGAAAAGTAGTAAAGGAGGAGTATAAAAACAAAGAATGTATAAGAACCGATGAAGGAGTTGCTGTTGCGCAGAATCTGAATTTTAAAAACGGGATCATAGAATTTAGTATGTGTATACAGCCGGGCCGTGGTTTTGCCGGAATACGTTTTCATGGAGATGGTGGTGGAAACACAGAAGAGTTTTATATCCGAAAACACCAGAGCGGAAATCCGGATGCCATGCAGTACACGCCTGTTTATAATGGAATTGCCGGCTGGCAGTTGTATTACGGCGATGGTTACAGTGCGGCAAAGCAACATGTTTTTGATGAGTGGTTTAAAGTTAAGCTGGTTATTTCCGGAGCAAAGGGTGAAGTTTATATCACCGATATGGAAAAGCCGGTTTTGGTTGTTCACGAACTTAAACTGGGTGAAAGAGAAGGCAAAATAGCATTCTATGGACCGGCACGTTTTGCTGATATTAAAGTAACAAACCTTGATTCGCCAGAACTGAAAGGAACGTTTAAAGAAATAGTTAAAGCGGGAGACGAAGTCATTCAATCTTACAATGTTTCGGAAGCGTTTGACCTTACTTCATTAATCAACGAAAATTTATTTCCGGCCAACTTTGCTAAAAAACTGGCATTTAAAAAATGGGGCACCGAAGCCGATGGCTTATTAAACATCGCAAAAACCAGCGGACTGGAGGAAAAGAAGAATGCGGTTCTTTTGAAAATTGAAATCAATGCAGAAACGGATGTAATTAAACGAATGGATTTTGCTTTTAGCGATATCGCCAAAATCTTTGTAAACGATAAAGCTGTCTGGCAGGGAAGTGATGTTTACACCAGCAGAGATTACCGGTTTTTGGGAACTATCGGGTATTTCGATTCGGTTTATCTGGATTTGAAAAACGGCAAAAACGAAATCTATATCATGGTAGCCGAGAACTTTGGCGGTTGGGGGTTTAAAGCCCGGTTCGAAAACCTGAATGGAATTAAATTGACACAGTGAAATCAACAAATAACCTTTAAAATTTTAAACAATGAACAGAAGAAACAGTTTAAAGGCAGGAGCTTCCATTCTTGCCGGGTTAACCGTTGCGCCGGTCGTACGTGCAGCCGGAAAAAATTTAGTCTCATCTTCGGAAGATTCTTTTTGGGAAGTGGTTAAAAACCGCCGTTCGGTGCGTGCATTTAAACCTGATCCGGTACCGGAATCGGATATTGAAAAAATTATTGATGCTGCGCGGATGGCGCCAACATCAGGAAACCAGCAACCCTGGAAATTTCTGGTTATTACCGATAAAAAGAAAATTGAGGCTTTAAAAACAGCGAAGCTAAAGGAGGCGGAAGCTTACCTAAAAGATTCTAAGAAACTGGAAGGCGCTGAACTAAAGAAACAATTAAAGGAGTTTGGAGATCAGTTAACAAAAGGCTACTTGTCGGCGCCGGCTTACATTGTGGTCCTCACAGATAATAACAGTCGCTATCCAACTTACAATCATTGGGACGGGCCACTCGCTGCAGGCTATTTAATGTTGGCTGCGCGGGCACTTGGTTACGGAACTGTCCATATTACCGATTCATTTTCTGAAGAGTTGACCCAAAAGGTATTTAATATCCCGGGTCAATATACCCGTGTATGTTTTACTCCGCTTGGTGTTCCGATAGAATGGCCTGAGAAAGAGAAAAAAGCGCTGGATGATTTTATTGTAAATAATAGTTTCTAAATCTTAAAATACACAAAAATGAAAATACGAATTTTTATTGTAATGCTTATGCTGGTGGGTTTTTCATTAAACGGACTGGCAATTGAATCTGTTGTAAAAACAGAACCACAGATGGAAGAAATTCCGGCTTCCGAAAAACTGGTTGTTCTTTGGACTAGTGGAGATAAATAAGTGGCCGAAAAAATGGTTTTAATGTACACTTTCAATTCAAAACGATTCGATTGGTGGAAAGATGTCACGCTGGTAGTTTGGGGACCATCTCAAAAAGTTTTGGTTGAAAACAAAGATATTCAGGACTATGTGAAGAAAATTATGGAACAGGGAACCGCAGTAAAAGCCTGTAAGGGATGTTCTGATATGTACGGAATTTCAGATAAACTGGAAGAACTGGGGGTTGAAGTCAAATACATGGGAGAGATTACAGATTATATGAAAGAGGGACGACATGTTCTCAGTTTGTGAGAAAATAAAACCCGGGGTTACCCCGGGTTTTGAATTTGAATGCATTATTTAGTATCAAACAACGTGTTCAAAATTTTTACCGCGCCAAACGTTTGGTTTTGGTATGGTTCATAAAATCAACCGTTTTGTCTATTCCAACGTACATCAGTGTATCTTCTTCCACAAAACTCACGGTTTTCCGGTAATCTTTCAGAAAATTTTCAAGGAAAGGCGAGGTTTTAACAGGTCTTCTGAAGTCCATAGCCTGTGCAGCGTTGTACAATTCAATTGCCAGGATTTTTTCAGTATTTAATGCCACTTTTAATGCTTTGGTGGCAGCGTTCCCACCCATGCTTACGTGGTCTTCCTGTTCGTTCGACGATGGAATGGAATCAACCGAAGCAGGAGTACAATATTGCTTGTTTTGGCTAACAATTGATGCAGCAGCATATTGTGGGATCATAAAACCTGAATTCAGCCCCGGATTGGCCACCAGAAATTCCGGCAGTTCACGTTCTCCTGAAATAAGCCGGTATGTTCTTCGCTCTGAAATACTGCCCAGCTCACTCAACGCCATAGCAAGAAAATCAAGGGATAACGCAAGCGGTTCTCCATGAAAATTACCTCCTGAGATAATCAGGTCCTCATCAGGAAAAACAGTCGGGTTATCGGTGACAGAGTTGATTTCTGTTTCAACTACTTTGGCCACGTATTTGACTGCATCTTTCACTGCTCCATGTACCTGTGGAATACAACGGAAAGAGTAGGGATCCTGGATATGCTTTTTCGGTTTCGCCTGCATTTCACTTCCGGCAAGTACATTCCTGAAATTCTTCGCCGTTTCAGCCTGTCCTTTGTGTGGACGCATCCGTTGAATATTTTCAGAGAAAGGTTCAATCAGCCCGTCAAAAGCATCCAGTGAGAGTGCCCCGATAATGTCGCCCTGATCAATAATCCGGAATGTTTTCAGAAGTGTGTAAACGGCATGAGCGCTCATAAACTGGGTTCCGTTTAGCAAGGCCAGCCCTTCTTTTGCTTCCAGTTTAATAGGTTTCCAACCAAATTTTTCCAGAACACTGGCCGCACTGACTCTTTTCCCTTCAAAATTTACTTCTCCCAAACCCAGCAAGGGCAGGAACAACATCGCAAGTGGAGCGAGGTCGCCGCTGGCGCCTAATGAACCTTGCTCTTTTACAACCGGAAGAATGTTGTTGTTAAACAAATCGATAATACGCTGAACCGTGATCAATTGAACCGCAGAATTTCCTTTCGATAAAGCATGTGCTTTTAACAGCAGCATCAGTTTTACCACATCTGCCGGAACTTCGGGGCCTACGTTGCAGGCATGCGAAACAACCAGGTTTTCCTGTAATTTACTCAGATCGTCCTTGGAAATTTCAATATCACAAAGAGCACCAAAACCGGTGTTAATGCCGTACAATGGCTTTTCTGATTTCTCCAGTTTCCGATCCAAATATTTCTTGCTTTTCTGAATCAGTTCGATGGAAATGTCGGAAAGAACCAGCTTTATGTCGTTTTCAAGAATATCTTCAATAATGTTGTAGGTAAGGTTGTTGGGTGTTATTTCAAAAGTTCGTTTTGCCATGATTGCAAATTTGATTTTAAAAGTTGGGATTTTATAAAAGAAATAGCGTGTCGTGAAATGAAATACAAAAGCTGCATTTCAGAACAGAAAATACAATCGGTAACATCATGGAAAACGAACGTCTCCGCCAAGGGTTTTTACAAGCCGATCCGGTACCGGAATATTCATATTAGATGTTTATTTCGGCAATATCTTATAATTGAGTGTATTAAGACAGGACTTTTATCAGTTCTTCGGAACTGACCAGCTGCTGATCGCCGGTTTGCATATTTTTAAGCGTAAATTTTTGAGAAGCCATCTCTTCTTCTCCTGCCATTATAACATAAGGAATTTCCTTGCGGTTGGCATAATTCATCTGTTTTTTCATTTTTGCGTTTTCCGGGAAAATCTCGGCATTACGCCACTTTTACGCAATTGCGCCAACACGGGCAAACAATAGGCTTCTTCTTTTTCTCCAAAATTAATGAAGAGTGCTTTGGTGGTTTCCAGTGAATCCTGCGGAAATAGATTGAGTGAAGTAAGTACATCGTAAATACGTTCAGCTCCAAAAGAAACACCAACACCCGAAACATCAGGCAGACCAAAAATTCCGGTCAGGTCGTCATAACGTCCTCCACCGCAAATACTACCGATTTGAACGTCTTTCGATTTTACTTCGAAAATGGCACCGGTATAGTAATTCAATCCACGTGCAAGTGTAAGATCAAGTTCCACATCTGTTTTTAGATCCAATCTATCGAGATAGCCAAACATTGTGCGCATCTCTGCAATTCCTTTGGCACCCACTTCGGTAGCACCGATTACGGTTTCAATTTGTTCCAGCTTTTCGGTGGTATTTCCTTCCAGTTTTAAAATGGGTTGCAGTTTTTCAACAGCGGCCAGAGAAATACCTTTTTCAAGCATTTCATCATTTACTTTTTCAATGCCAATTTTATCCAGTTTGTCGATGGCCACAGTGATATCTACAATTCGCTCTTTTTCGCCAATAGCCTCAGCAATTCCCGAAAGGATTTTCCGGTTATTGATTTTCACAAGGGTATTGATTTGCAAGCGTTGAAAAACATCATCAATAATCTGAACCAGTTCTACTTCGTTTAGCAAACTATCGCTGCCGATTACATCCACATCGCATTGGTAAAACTCACGGTAACGACCTTTTTGCGGCCGGTCGGCACGCCAAACCGGTTGAATCTGGTAACGTTTAAACGGGAAAACAATTTCGTTTTGATGCTGCACCACAAAACGGGCAAACGGTACGGTTAGGTCGTAACGTAATCCTTTTTCAGAAATTTGAGTAGTAATTTTTACCGAGTCTTTTCCCTCATAAGTTTCCTCAGAAACTTTCGAAATAAAATCACCGGAATTCAGAATTTTGAATAACAATTTATCGCCTTCTTCCCCGTATTTTCCCATCAGTGTGGAGAGGTTTTCCATCGCCGGTGTTTCAATGGGCTGAAAACCGTACAAACGAAAAACATCTTTAATGGTATCGAAAATATAATTTCTTCTCACCATTTCAACGGGTGAGAAATCGCGGGTGCCTTTTGGTATCGAAGGTTTTTGTGCCATTCTATTCTTTGATTTGGCCGCAAAAATAAGGAAAAAGAACGAAATGATACGAACAGCTTTCCCCAAAGGATATTATCTTTTTGAAAGAGGACATCACTCTACAAACAATTTTTTGTTATTTCGCAAATGAAATCCAACAAAGTAATGGAAGACAAAAAGAAAGAAGGACGTTACGAACGCATCTATAAACAGCTCAGCGAACTGGTACTAAAGAGTAATAATGCACAGGCCAGAATGGCAACTATTATTGCTGTGCTGCACAATAAATTCGACTATTTTTTCTGGACCGGTTTTTACCTGCTTGAC
>Ga0116152_10000721_pt1 | contig 27252 bp, 18 predicted proteins | sample AD_UKC119_MetaG_FD_89894 | JGI IMG/M metagenome (GOLD analysis project Ga0116152, IMG submission 89894) | Active sludge microbial communities of municipal wastewater-treating anaerobic digesters from Hong Kong - AD_UKC119_MetaG | ecosystem: Engineered > Bioreactor > Anaerobic > Digestate...
CGGTTTCGATCTTTGGAACAAGGAACAAAATAGTCAGCGGTGGACATTGCTCACTAAGAATAATTACGGTCACAGTACTATTACTGTAAACGATTCGCTTCATCGGGTTGACGGGTTGGTTTCTATTGTTAATTTTAAAGATGGAGAGCAACCCGAAGTGAGTTACGATCTTACACCAACACTAGGGAATTTGGTTACAAAAGCAGTAAGAAGATTTGTAAAAGACAGCCCTGTTTCTGTCCTGATTGAAGATGATATTACCAAATCGGATAAAACAGAACTGATTACCTGGCAACTCCTGACAACTGCTGATGTTGAAATTGTAACAGGCGGTGCCATTTTAAAACAAGACGGTAAAGAATTAAAACTCGATAATCTATCGCATCCTGAATTAAGCCTTTCAGTTGTTTCATTATATCCGGCACCCTTAAAACTCGATCGCCAGATTCCAGGATTGAAACGTCTTGAAATTTGTATTCCCGCATGGATAGTTGAAGGAAATCATACTAAAATAAAGGTTCGGCTTAGTGGTGTCTAGTTGTTTCTAAGTAATGATTAACAACCGGATTAATTAAAAATATAACCATGTATTTATTTTAGAGTGAGCATAAAGTGGTTGGTTTTTATTTGCTATTCCGACTTATTTCGTTTGTATTTTTAGGATAATATGAGCTATTTTAGCCTATCATAATTTAATGTTGTAAGAAATGCAAAACATTTATACGCTTATCATGGCAGGTGGTTCTGGAACCCGGTTTTGGCCGCGTAGTAAAACCCAAAAACCAAAGCAGTATCTGAATTTATTTGGGGAGAAATCATTGCTTCAGGATACCATTGATCGGTTCGCAACATTTACCGGTTACGATAAAATATATATTGTGTCGAGTGCCACACAAGCAGAAGTTTTGGAAGCACAAACTCCAATGTTACCCAAGGAGAATCTGATTTATGAGCCTGTCGGTAAAAATACGCTTCCCTGTATTGGGCTGGCAGCTATGTATGCCGAACTGGAAGATCCCGATGGAATTATGGTAGTGTCTCCTTCTGATCATCTGATTACAAATAATGAGCTTTTTAAAGATACTGTTCTTGCTGCAGCCAAAATTGCTGATGAACGAAATGGTATTGTTACTCTCGGTATTACTCCAACTTATCCGGCAACAGGATACGGATATGTGAAAACAGCAGAAAATATTACCGGAGACGAAAAAATTCCTCAGTTTAAAGTAGAACGTTTTGTTGAAAAACCTAACGAAGAAACAGCGACCGAATACTTGAAGCAGGGAGGATTTTATTGGAACAGCGGGCTTTTTATTTTCAAAGTGAAGGTGTTTCTGGAAGCAGTTCAACAATTTGCACCGGAATTATATGCTGATTTGAAGAAAATACAGGCAGAGCTTGGACAGCCTTCTTATCCGCAAACTTTGGATACTATCTATAGAGCTGTACAGAATATTTCAGTGGATTATGGAATTATGGAACATGCCCAAAATATATACCTGGTTGAAGGTAATTTCGATTGGAACGATCTCGGCAGTTGGGAGTCGGTTTATCTAACTGATAACAAAGGTGAAAATGGCAATGCAGGATCCGGCGAAACTTTAATTCTTGATACAAAAAATTCATACGTTCATGCAGATAATAGCCTGGTTGCGGTTGTTGGTTTAGAGGATGTTATTGTTGTTCAGGATGGAAATACCGTGTTGGTGTGTAAACGCGATAAAGCGGAAGAAGTAAAGAAAATAGTAGATCAGCTAAAAGCGGCGCAAAAAAATCAATATCTGTAGTTTAAATTCAATCTGAAAAATAAAACGCTAAACCGGAAAAACCAATAAACTATGAAAGATCCAAAAAAGATTGTGGTCGACAGGAAAATACTTGTTCCTTTTATTTTGATTACCAGCTTGTTTGCCATGTGGGGGTTTGCAAACGATATTACAAATCCTATGGTCGCAGCCTTCAAAACTGTGATGGAAATTTCCAATGCCAAAGCTGCGATGGTGCAGTTTGCATTTTATGGCGGTTATGCAACCATGGCAATTCCGGCAGCACTTATTATTAAACGATATTCTTACAAACTTGGGATTATTCTCGGACTGGCTTTATATGCCATTGGAGCGCTGTTGTTTTATCCTGCTGCACAATTCGAGATTTTTGGATTTTTCCTGGTTTCACTTTACATTCTAACTTTTGGTTTGGCATTTCTCGAAACAACCGCCAATCCTTACATCCTTTCAATGGGAGCACCGGAAACAGCTACCCGTCGGTTGAACCTGGCTCAGTCATTCAACCCGATGGGATCTCTTATGGGAATGACAGTTGCTTCACAGGTGGTTTTACCTGCATTAATTTCTGATGAGCGCGATGTAAACGGAAACCTGATTTTTGAAACACTAAACGCAGCAGAAAAGGCAACAATAAGAACACATGACCTTGCCACGATACGCGATCCTTATGTGATTTTAGGTTTTGTAGTGATTGTAATGTTGTTTGTTATTGCTTTTTCGAAAATGCCAAAACGCGAAAGTGCCGATCATGAGATTCATGCATGGGACTCTTTTAAAAGGCTGGTAAAAAACAAGATTTATCGCGAAGGAGTGATTGCACAGGTTTTTTATGTGGGCGCTCAAATTATGTGTTGGACCTTTATTATTCAATATGCCGAGAATCTGGGACTATCGAAAGCAGCGGCACAGCGCTATAACATTGTTGCCATGGCCATTTTTCTGAGTAGCCGTTTTATTAGTACAGCGTTAATGAAATTCCTGAACGCACGTTTTATGCTTATGCTTTTTGCTGTTGGAGGCATGCTTACCACTACCGGTGTAATTCTAATTAATGGCATGCCCGGACTTTATTTACTGGTGGCAACATCTGCTTTTATGTCGCTAATGTTTCCGACTATTTACGGAATTGCACTTGAAGATGTTCGTGAGGATGCAACTCTCGGTGCAGCCGGATTGGTGATGGCTATTGTTGGCGGGGCTTTGTTACCAATGCTTCAGGCTAAAATCATTGATGTCGGCGGAAACGGATTTAGTGATGTTCATATTTTGGGGTTTATTTCAGAAGTTAATTTCTCATTCATTCTTCCTTTTATTTGTTTTGTAGTAATTGCTGTGTACGGAAGAAGAACTTATAAAGCTTTAAAAATAAAATAGCTTGAAAATGGAAATTAAGAGATACTGTAAAACACTCAAACTGCACAACGATCCTAATCTGATTAAAGCATACAAAAAAATGCATACCCCGGGATCAGTTTGGCCTGAAATTACCCGGGGAATGAAAGAAGTGGGTATTCTCGATATGGAAATTTATATTCTGGACAGTCAGCTTTTTATGATTATGGATACAGTGGCAGATTTCAATCATGATGAGGCAATGAAAGTTCTGGCGACAAAACCACGCCAGTCGGAGTGGGAAGCGTATGTGGCACAGTTTCAAAAAGCATCGTCTGAAGCCACTGCCAATGAAAAATGGCAATTAATGGAACGGATTTATAAAATGGACAAATAAAAAGGCGCAACTCCTGTCGCGCCTTTCCATTGATCACTTAATTATATTTTTAAAATCTGAACCCAAGGGTTACTAGTACATTCTGACTGTTGTTCTGACGAGCTAACTGGTAATAATTAGGTTGCTCGTTTCCATCCGATATATTGCTTACGGAATTTGTATAAGCCACGTTAATTGCAAATGCATTTACTGTGTAACCAAATCCGGCAGAGATAACAGAAACGTTATCTGTTAAAGTAGCTTGTTGATTTAAGTCATTGCTTTTGAACGGATTTCCATAGCTTTGATAACCTCCCCGAATAGCAAACTGATCGGTGAGTTTTAGCTCGGCACCAACCCGTAAATTAAGTACACTTTTAAAATAGGTATCCATAACACTGTTTAGGTCGTTAAAGTTATCAGAACCTGAACCACCGTTATTGAAACGCATACTTACATAATCCATATATTCGGCGTCAACACCCACGAGTGCTTTTTTTGCAAACACAAATGCACCACTCATCACTACTTTTAAAGGGGTATTGAAATCATAATTATAAATATTTGTGCCATATGATTTATGATTTGGAGTATTTTCCCAGGTTAAGTAAGAATCCATTCTTAAAGTTGATTCTTCATCGATTTGGTAGAAAGTGGGTGTATGAAACGCTAAACCAAGTCTCACCTCTGGAATTGGCCTGTAAATGGCTCCTATCTTAAGATTGAAACCATGGCCTTGCATAAAATAATTATTATAGTATTGAAAATCACTATTCTCCGGTAAAAGTTCCTCATAAGTTGTATTGTTATGGTAAATCATATCGTGGATACCGATTGTTGATCCCAAATAAAACTTATGATTAAAATTTAAACTCAGATTAAAAAGATATTCATCCAAATGCCCTGACTGTGAGAAGGTTTTTCGTTGATTAACTGTTTCATTTGGCAATAGAACATTGTTATACATTCCGTCAATTTCGTTATTTTGGTTATCGACGGCAGGATTGATCAGGTAATTGTCCCATGCCAGTTTTGTTGGCCAGTCACGATATTGAATATTTTGAATATCCTGTCCTAAGTAAGACTGTGTTAAGGGATCATTATTTTGATATTCCTGGGTTGTATAATTTACAATATCATCCAGATAAGACGTAGAGGAATTATCAAAATTGGCAAATCCTTTGCTGCTGTAATCTGCCAGACGATTGAATCCAATTCCATAGTTTATACTGACAATTCCAGCTTCTGAACGGTTTGTTTTGAAAGCACCCACAGCGCCAACATTATTCAATGCAAACCCTTGGTCTTGGTCGCTGAACTTAGAGTTTCCGGCAGTTATATCCGATTTATTAATATAATAATTGGGCGTAATAACAAATTCGCTGGATTGATAGACAGCACTTCCCGCAGGATTTATTGACAGCGAAGTAAAGTCTCCGCCCAGGGCACCAAATGCATTACCCATTCCTGCTGCTCTTGCTGTTCCCTGTATTTGATTATACGACATTCTGAAAGCATCTGAGAAGGTCTGTGCCAGCAAAAATTGAGGCAATAAAACCATTATCACAATCAATGCATAATTTCGTTTCATGGCATTAGCGTTTTATAATTTTCAACATTTGTATTTATGGGAGCATATTTTACCGGCGGCCTCCTCCACTTCTGGATGAACTTCCACCACCTGAACTTCTAGAACCGCCACCGGAAGAAACAGCACTACCGCCCGAGCTTCTTGATCCACCTGATGAGTATGATGAACCTGAACTTCTGGATGATGAGGAACTGCTTCTGATACTAGTTCCACTACTTCTTGAAGGAGAGTAACTGCTTGACGATCTGATAGAGGACGGAGAACTGTACGACCGTGAAGAAACTCCCTGGCTTGAACTCCTGTTGTAAGTTGAATTCGCTCTGTATGTTTTATTATATGTAGTGGTCGATCTTGGCGATGAATAGGTTGAGCCAGACTTCAAATCATTATTTGTAACAACCCTTGGTCTAGTGTAACTATTTTGAGTGCTACTGTTAGCCGGTCTTGTATAATTACGATTTTGTGCAGTAGTATTGGGGCGCGTATAATTTTGAGTTCTCGACTGTACTGCATTATTTCTGACATCTGTTGCAGATGATGATTGGCGGGTAAGCGAATTTGTTCCGGAAGATCTTCTTTTTTCTGATAAAACACGTGAATCTGTTGCTGAGGTGGCTGATTTCTCGGCAATTCGCGTGCTACTTGTTCCTGTGGTTCTTCTCATGTTTGCTTCGCCGCTTTTAGTTGCAGTTCTTCCTGTGGCTGAAATGGATGAATCAGTAACTCTTCCAACCACTGATCTTCCAGCTCCGCCACCACCAGTTGTAGTTCTTCTTCCATAGCGCAAATTGTCGTTATCTACCTGATATCCGCCGTAATAACCTCCGCCCCAATAGTATGGGTATCCATAGCTGTAATATGGGTATCCCCAGCTGCCGTAACTGTAATACGGGTATCTGTAACCAAAATAAGGATAGCTCCATCCGTAATATGGATATCCCCAACCCATGTTCCAGGAAAGAGACCAGGATGAGCCAAAGTACCAGGGATCGTAATAAAAGGGATCATAATACATCCAGGAATCCCAGTAGAATGGATCATAATAATAAGGATTATGGAAACGACGAATACGGTAAGCATAATCCATATCATCGCCTTCGTAATAATTATTGATGACATATTTCATTTCATCATCATTATAATAAACTGTGGTGTCGCTGTCCTGCAAATCCATCTGGTCCATGTTGTAACGCAACACATCGGCATCCTGTTCAGTACCGTCGAAAATGTAGTTATTCATGGTGTTTGATCCATCATCATTTTTTTCAATATTACTGATGATCATGGTATTTGCTGATTTCTCAGCTGCTTTTGGTGCGGGCTGAGTTTCCATTACAACAGGAGGAGGAACATCGCCTGGAGTAAAGTAGATATCGTCGGAATAACTTCCGGTCATGTAACCTCCGGTAGAGCATGCCCCCAGGAAAAGCCCAGCTAAGCCTAATAGTGTTAATCTTGATTTCATATCAATTCCTCCCTTTATTTAATGTCAATAATAATTACTTTCTTTGTAAGCTCAAAATCAAAATTATAAAAAACAAAATCTGTACCAAAATTAGATTATGGCGAAAGAATTGACTCCACGGAGTGAAAATTATTCACAATGGTACCAGGATCTGGTGATTAAAGCAGACCTTGCCGAGAATTCGGCAGTGAGAGGATGTATGGTGATAAAACCTTATGGATATGCTATTTGGGAGAAAATGCAGGCTCAGCTCGATAAAATGTTTAAGGATACCGGGCACGTAAATGCTTATTTCCCGCTTTTTATCCCCAAATCTTTTTTCAGTAAAGAAGCCGATCACGTTGAAGGTTTTGCCAAGGAGTGTGCCGTGGTAACTCATTACCGTTTGAAAAACGATGAAGAAGGAAGAGGCGTAGTTGTAGATCCGGATGCAAGGCTTGAAGAAGAACTTATCGTTCGGCCAACATCTGAAACCATTATTTGGAATACATATAAAAATTGGATTCAATCATACCGCGATTTACCACTTTTAATTAATCAGTGGGCGAATGTAGTGCGCTGGGAAATGCGTACCCGCTTGTTTTTACGTACTTCAGAGTTTCTTTGGCAGGAAGGTCACACGGCGCATGCAACCCGTGAGGAGGCAATTGAAGAAACAGAAAAAATTATCAATGTTTATGCTGATTTTGCTGAGAATTATATGGCGGTTCCGGTCATTAAAGGGTTGAAATCAGCTAACGAACGTTTTGCAGGGGCTTTGGAAACCTATTCCATTGAGGCTTTAATGCAGGATGGTAAGGCATTGCAATCAGGAACCTCACACTTTCTGGGGCAAAATTTTGCAAAAGCATTTGAAGTAACGTTCGCAAACAAGGAAGGTAAAGAAGAATATGTTTGGGCTACTTCGTGGGGAGTTTCTACACGCTTGATGGGGGCACTGATTATGGCACATTCAGATGATAACGGTTTGGTATTGCCGCCGAAACTGGCTCCTTACCAGGTTGTGATCGTTCCGATTTACCGCCAGCTGGAACAACTGGCAACCATCAGCGAAAAAGTGGATGAGATCATCGATAAACTGAAAGCAAAAGGTATTTCGGTAAAATATGACAACAGCGACAACCGAAAACCAGGCTGGAAATTTGCTGAATACGAATTAAAAGGTGTTCCTGTTCGTTTGGCTCTTGGTCCGCGTGATCTTGAAAACGGAACAGTAGAAGTCGCCCGTCGTGATACACTTGAGAAATCTTCTGCCCAACTCGACGGTATTGAAGATTACGTTGAACAGCTTTTGGAAGACATTCAGAATAATATCTTTCAGAAAGCTTACGATTTCAGGGCAGCCAACATTACTAAAGTTGATAGCTGGAATGAATTTAAAGAAGTGTTAAAAAATAAAGGAGGTTTTATTTCAGCGCATTGGGACGGGACTTCGGAAACTGAAGAAAAGATCAAGGAAGAAACAAAGGCCACCATCCGCTGTATGCCATTGGAATACGAGAAAGAAGAAGGAACTTGTGTTTATTCCGGAAAACCTTCAAACCGAAGGGTATTATTTGCTCTGGCATATTAAACGTATTATCATAATTAAAAGAAAGCAGCTGACAGGCTGCTTTCTTTTTTTACACGGATTTACTTACTTTTAGGCAACAATCTAAAAAGTTATGGAAGACAAGGAAATCAGGGCATCGTTTTTAGAAGCGCTTGTGATAAAAACCTCTGTTAAGCAGAAAGTTTATAACAATATCCTTCAAACATTTAAAATCATTAAAAAGGTTTTAATTCAGCTGGAGAAGGATTACAGACGTATTATTCAGGATAAACTGAAAGAAGAGTCGATGCCTCGTTACAAGGAACGTGGCCCTTTTGAGGTGGAGTTTAAAATCGGTGGAGATCTACTCTTATTTAGTATGCACTCGAATGTATTTGAGTTTGACGATAAACATCCGGTTTGGAACACGGAGTATATTAAGGATGATCCAATGAATTCATATTGTGGAGTTATCAATATTTATAATTTCCTTGCCGACTCTTTTAAATACAATCGTACAAACGATATCGGTTATCTGGTGGCACGTGTTTTTGTGAACAAAGACAACCACTTTTTTGTAGAAGGTAAACGACAATCGGATGAAGTAGTTAAAGATTTTGCAATTGATGCTATCTCTCCCGGAATTATTCGGCAGATTATTGAAACAGCCATTCAATACAGTATTGAGTTTGATTTGCTGGTTCCACCTTATGACCAGGTAAAACTGGCTACCGTTGATCAAATGAGGGAGAAAATCAGTCATTCTAAAATGGTGACAGGCAAACGTCTCGGATTTAGTTTTAATTCAGATGACGTTTGACTTTCGGTGTTCAGAGTTAATAGGCAGGAGTAGAATATTTATAATTAAGAAAAAATCCTGTAGAGATTTGATTTTAATAGAATCATGGAAACAGAGAAAATAAGGTGCATTCACAGGTGTAGTTTGAATTAATGCCGAACTATGCACCGCAAAGCAGGAATTGATTAAAATAATAGAGTAAAATAAGCAGAATGGAAAAAGTAGTAGAAAGATTTATCAGTTACGCAAAGCAATATACCACATCCAATCCGGAAAGTAAAACCTACCCAAGTACTGATCGCCAGATTACGTTCATGAAAAAGTTGGTGGAAGAATTAAAATCCATTGGTTTATACGAGGTTGAAATGGATAAGTATGGTTATGTAACGGCTACGATTCCTGCGAATGGAGTGGAAAACAGCGCTGTGGTTGGTTTTATTTCGCATGTCGATACCAGTCCCGATTTTTCCGGTGAGAATGTTCAACCGCAGATCGTTACAAATTATGATGGTGCTCCTTTACGTTTAAAAAACGGGGTTGTGATTGATCCCAAAGAATTTCCCGAGATATTGAAATACAAGGGACAGGATATTATTACGGCCGATGGAACCACTTTGCTCGGTGCAGACGACAAAGCAGGCGTAGCCGAGATTGTGACAGCAGCCGAAATCATACTTCAAACCAAAAGTTTGAAACACGGGAAAATCCGGCTTGCTTTTACGCCTGATGAGGAAATAGGAAAAGGCACGGATCATTTTAATGTAAAGAAATTTGGTGCTGACTTCGCTTATACACTCGATGGCGGAGAAATTGGTGAACTCGAGTTCGAGAATTTCAATGCTGCCGGTGCAAAAATTCATATCAAGGGAAGAAGTGTACATCCGGGAGCGGCCAAAAATAAAATGGTGAATGCACTGAATGTAGCTCATCAATTGATTGACATGCTTCCACCCACACAACGGCCGGAACACACTGAAAAATATGAAGGTTTCTTTCACCTGCTATCTATGAACGGAACTGTGGAAAGTGCCGACCTCCAGTATTTAATTCGCGACCACAGTTTTGAAAAGTTTGAACAAAAGAAAAAGCTTTTGCAGGATGCAGTCAATTTTGTTAATGCTGATCTGGGACGTAATTTGGTTGAACTGAAACTTGAAGACCAGTATTACAACATGCTGAAACAGATTGAACCTGTGATGCACGTCGTTGATATTGCTAAAGAAGCAATGAAAGACGCCGGGGTTGAACCCAAAATTAAGGCCATTCGTGGCGGAACCGATGGTGCCAGACTTTCGTATGATGGTTTACCCTGTCCGAATATTTTTGCGGGCGGACATAATTTTCATGGCCCATTCGAGTTTGTCCCGATCCCTTCAATGTTAAAGGCAGTGGAAGTGATTCTGAATATTGCTCAGCTGGTTGGGAAATATAAATAGGTGAGACGTCACTTTGAAACAGGTTCTGAATGTGAAAAGCGAAACATTTTTATTAACGATCGAATATGTTGCAGCAATTTCTTCAAAATATCGAAACCAAAAATCTGATCTCAAAAGGACAGCGTATTCTTTTGGCGGTTAGTGGTGGTATCGATAGCATGGTTTTGCTACATCTTTTTGAGCGCTCGGAGTTTGAATATGGATTGGTACACTGCAATTTTCATTTACGCGGCGACGAATCAGATGGCGACGAATCGTTTGTACATGAACAGGTTGAGCAGCATGGAATACCTTCGTTTTTTAAGGATTTTGATACTGAAGAATACGCCCGTGTTCGGGGAATCTCAATTGAAATGGCGGCCCGCGAGTTACGTTACGAATATTTTGAAGAAATCAGACAGGAAAATGGATTCGACCTGATTGCCACTGCCCATCATCAGGATGATCTGATTGAAACTTTCTTTCTGAACCTGTCGCGAAAAACAGGTATTCACGGACTGACCGGAATTAAGGAGAAATCAGAAAAAATCATTCGTCCGCTTTTATTTGCCAGCCGCGGAGAAATTGAGCAATACGCAAAAAAACATTTTATTGAGTACCGCGAGGATTCCAGTAACAATGAAATCGTTTTTCAGCGAAACTTTGTCAGACATAAAATTTTGCCACTGTTTTCAGAACTGAATCCTGCCTTTAAGAAAAACCTGCTTGCCGGCATTGACAATCTGAAAGATGCCGAACAGGTTTACGATTATTTTGTTGAACAGGAAAAAGCCAAAATCCTTCATTCTGAAAATGACCAGATTCTCATCAACATCCATCTTCTGAAGGAGAGTAAATTCAGCAAAACGATACTTTTCGAGATTCTTGGTGAATTCAATTTTAATCCGGTGGTAACAGAGGAGGTTTTTCAAAGCCTGAATGCAGGTTCGGGGAAGCAGTTTTTCTCAAAAACGCATCGTTTGGTTCGCGATCGAGAATATTTGTTTATCGCGGCAATAAAAGGAGGGGAGGAGAAGCTTTACTATATCGAAGAAAACGATATGGAACTTTTCGAACCGCTCGATATCAGTATTGAGAAACTGGATGTCTCAAACTTCCAGATTATCAAACTCTCAAATGTTGCCTGTATCGATGCAGGAAAGGTGAATTTCCCGCTTCTGATCAGGAAATGGAAACAGGGCGATTACTTTCAGCCAATCGGAATGCAAGGAATGAAAAAAGTGAGCGATTTCTTTATCGATCAGAAGATACCTCTTCATGAAAAAGAAGATACCTGGCTCTTGTGCAGCGGTAAAAAAATTGTCTGGATCATGGGACAAAGGCTCGATGAACGCTTTAAAATTACTTCTGAAACAAAGCAGGTACTAAAAATCGAACTGCGTTAAAATTTCTCAACTTCCTATTTATTCCTTCACAAGAAAGTAAGGATAGCTTTGTGTCTTTAGCAAAATTCAGACCTTGTTTAATAAGTTGTTTTACTGTAAACGGCGTTTGTTGCCAGTATTTCCCTGATTTGCTGCGGCTTGAAGTAAAACTTCATCTTGTATTTCAGGTATTCGAAAGATGCCCCGGATTCTTCAAATACATATTTCGAAAAATCCTTGATTTGGTAACCCAGTCCGCGGTGGATGGCAATTAAGTCGATCCGGTTTTCAATCTCACGTTTCTTTTTCGAAGTCAGGTAATCGAAACCAAAACCGCACAACTGCATGTTGTTCATTCGCTGATAATCGATAATATGTGCCAGTTCATGACCAATTACCCCAACTTGTGCGTTCAATGGCAGATCACGGTATAAAATCCCGTTGTCGTTTTTAATTTTATTACCGATGTACATCACATACGAACGGTTTTGCTTTTTATGAAAAAGAAAATCCCAGCGTGGACGGCACTGCATAGTTGTTTTGATATTGCCGTACCTGACCTTGATATTTACCTTTTTGAGTTCGGGATAATACCCGATGGCAGTATAAAAGTTCGACAGAACTTCTTTCGGAACTTTCTTGTTAATGCCAAATATCCGTGTCAACTTTTCGAGGTTTGACTGAATAAACTCTTTTGTGATTTTTTTTACCGGCTGAACGCCTGACTCATAAAAATTAACTCCAAGGTTAAATAAAACCATCCCCTCATTCATCCTCATCTCTGTTTTATCAAAACTGTTTAAAACTGAAATGCAAAAATAAGATAATGAATTATTTTAGATGTGCTTTATGATAATCAGCTTGTTAAGAAAACAAAAAAATGATATTTGTAATTAAGGAACTTTTAAAGGAGAATCAGAATTAGTAATTGTGAAAGAATAAAGTAGAAACAATGAAGATATTGGATTAGGTAATTTGTATAATACAACCCACCCCTTTTGACGCTGTTCGCCAAAAGGGGTGGGTTAATATTATTGCCTGGAATGCAATGCCACCCGGTTTCCTTCCGTGTCGGTGATTAAGGCCATAAAACCGTATTCTTCAGAAATATGTGTTTTGTGTTGAAGGATTTTTCCACCTGCACCCTCCACTTTGCTGAGTTCATTTTCCAGATCACCGGAATGTGCCGTGAGGTAAATTAAAACGCCATCGGTCGAAGGTTTGTAGAAATCTTTATGGCACACCAGAGAACCGGGAGATCCTAATCCGTCTTCTTTAAACGGGAACCAGGCCATATCGAGTGGTCCGAAATTTTGCCGCTGCATATTCAGATCAAAAACTTCTTCGTAAAATGCTATTGCTCTTTCCATGTTGCTGACCGGTATTTCAAACCAGCCTACCATATTGTTTTTCATCTGTCTGTAATTTCTTGGTTAATCTGTTATTGTTAACGGATTGCTGACAACATAGGTTCAACGGAAACTATTCTTTCAACAATTCTTTTACGGCTGCTTCCAGCTGCTGATCGATACCTTCAGCCATTTTACCCGGTTCGTTCATCACACGAATATCCGGTTCCAACTGATGATTTTCAAGAAAAGGTTCATTCCCCAGGGGTTTCCATCCTCCCATTGGAATTCCGAATACAATAGACGGATCAATCTGTTGTTCCCACCAAACAAAAGTACCTGTACCCGGAACAGGCATTCCCAGATTCTTGCCAATACCTTTTATTTTATAGGCTACCGGGAAAAGATGTGCATCGGAATAGTTGCTTTCTCCAATGATTACAATCGACGGTTTGGTCCACTTATCACTTGGTTGCGATCCGATATACTGACCGTGCGGAATAATATCCATGTATTTTTTACCGTTCAGAAAATCGGAAAGAATATCGTGCAGGTTTCCGCCACCATTAAAACGAGTGTCAACAATAAGTGCGTCTGCTCCAATGTATCTGCCAAGTGCTTCTTCGTAAACGGTACGCATGCTGGCATCGTTCATTCCGCGAACATGCACATAACCCAGCTTGCCGTTAGACAGCCTTTCCACTTCTTTTCTGCGGGTTACAACCCAGCGTTTGTAAAGCAATTCATTTTCGGCTCCCAGCGAAATTGGTTTGACAACTTCCTGCCAGCGTTCCTTAGATTCAGGATTATATAGATCAAGCAGTACATTTTCCCCTGCTCTGCGGTTGAGGAACTGGTAGAAATCAATAGATTTTGTCAATTCATTCCCGTCTATTTTCTCCAGAATGGTTCCTGCTTTTATTTTTGAAGTGGCTTTATCGGCCGGGCCTTCTTTTAGTACTTCAGCAATTTTTAATCCCCTGTCAATGGGGGAGTAGTCATAAAGTAATCCGAGCGAAGAAGTCTGGTCGCCTTCTCTATCCGAATGGCGATATCTGCCTCCTGTGTGAGATGCATTTAACTCTCCCAACATTTCGCTTAGCAATTCTGCAAAATCGTAGTTATTGTTAATGTAAGGCAGGAATTTTTCATATACATCGTAATAATAGTTCCAGTCGACTCCCTGCATGTCAACCACATAAAATTTCTCAAGTACCTGTCGCCAGCAGTGATCAAAAATATACTGCCGTTCGCGTTCGGTCTGCAGAAGCATTTCGCCTGATGTATTGATTGTTTTGCTTTTTCCATCGCTTACATCAACTTTCATCGGTTTCCCATCGGCCAGCAGGAAAATAAATTTTCCGTCCTTAGAAAGTTCCATCGATACATTACCTGCACCTATTTTTGAAAATAGCTGGGTTTCCTTCGATTTCAGATCGGTTGACCATAAATCGTTTTTGCCTTCGAAACTTGTGAGATAGAAAAGTTTATCACCTTCTTTCGAAAGTATCCAGTCATTTAGTCTGGAAGTATTTACAGTCAGGCGTTTGACTCGGTCATGCATATTTTCCCAGTCAAACTTCACCTCCTCAACTTTTTCGTCTTTCTTTTCTTCCTTATCTTTTTTCTTATCAGCTTTAGCATCTTTCTCCTCTTCTGCTTTCTCTTTCTGTTTGTCTTTAAGCTCCTTGGCCAGTTCTTCTTCTTCCTTCGTCAGGTTGAATTCGTCGAAAGCTGCCTGCGTGAAAAACATGGCATAAACATCGCCGCTGTTTGTTCTTCCCTGTTCCGATTTATTTGCCTCACGGGTGGAACCATAGATCATCGCCTTCCCAACTAAAACCCATTTCGGATACACTTCGTCGTAACCACTTTTGGTCAGGTTTTTAACTTCGCCATTACCGGAAGCGCTTACCAGGCCCACTTCATCCTGAAAGATATTTTCTTTTGGCCCAAATCTAACCAGTAACCATTTACTGTCAGGCGACCATGTAAAATACTGATCTCCGTCGGCATACGAATAATTATATTCCGGAGAAAGGACCATTCTTGATTTTTTACTTTCGAGGTTGATCACTTTCAATGTTGTACGGTTTTCAAGGTAGGCTACTTCTTTCCCGTCAGGTGAATATTGGGGGTGAAATTCTTCCGCTTTCGTAGCAGTCACAACACCGTCGTCGAGAATCGTTGACATATAGAAATACGGTTCTTCTTCACGAACCAAAGATTTGGCATAAATGTTCCAGCTACTGTCGGTTTCGGCTGCATAAATAAGCGATTTTCCATCGGGACTGAAGCTTACGTTTCGTTCCTGGCGGGCGGTATTTGTAATGCGTTTAGTTGTTCCATGTTCAATACTGCTCACAAAGATCTCACCTCTGAAAATATAGGCAAACTCTTTTCCGTTGGGAGATAAACGGGCCTCGGTAAAATTCTGTACAGGTATTGGTTTGGCAATATTATCCCGTCCGTCGTAGCCTATTTCAATATTAATTTTCTGAGGTAGTTCGCCTTCCTTTTGAGTGTAAATATCACCGTCGTAGCTGTAACATAGCTGGTTGTTGTTTGACCGGGTAAGAAAACGAACCGGATTTTTTTCAAAATTCGAGACGGCCGTTTTTTCTGCCGGATTACTTAGCGAGCTTTTATAAACATTGTATGATCCGCTTTCTTCAGTGAGGTAATAAAATGCATCGTTATTGATAAAAACAGGGTTTCTGTCTTCACCGGCGAAGGTTGTTAACTGCCGGTACGAATTGTCATTTAAATCGTAAACCCAGATATCGCGTGTTACGGCAGAGGTGTGATGTTTTCTGAATTCGTCTTCATATCCTTTTCTATCGTGAAATATAATTTTTGTTCCATCGGGGCTGTAAGTGGCATCGTATGCCGGTGAAGTAAGAATCTGGTTCACCCTGCCTCCTGCCACCGGGACACTGTATAATTCAGGCATTACCGAAATCGGAAACTGAACATTCGTCGGACGGTCCTGTCGAACCGCTGTAAAAATGACTTCCGAATCATCGGGTGTAAAACTGCTGGGTACTTCTCCTGCTGAATGATAAGTTAAACGTTTTGCTTCTCCGCCGGAGGCTGAAACCACAAAAACATCGAAATTACCAAAGCGGTCGGACGCAAAAGCAATCTTACTACCGTCGTGACTCCAAACAGCTGAATATTCATAACTGTCGCTAATTGTAATCGGAATGGCGATACCACCTGTAGCGGGCACTTTATAAATGTCGCCTTTATAATTGAAAAGTATCATACTTCCATCCGGAGAGATGGCCGGGTAACGCAACCAGGAAGCCTTTTCCTGTGCAAAAATGTTCAAACTAAAAAGAAATGAAAGAAAAAGGTAGAGAAAGAATTTTTTCATAGTAAGAGTTTTATGTTTAAACAAACTATTTTAATACAACAATAATATTTATGGGAGGTTGATTAATTGCTTGGTTTTTCGTTTTAATCGAACATGGATTTTTAGCCGATCTATTTAAGTGTGCTGATATTCAATAAAATATAATATAGGGAATATATATTGCTGTACCAAATTCTTCAGTGCAAAAATGTTAACTGATCAAATATCTTTCCCGGTGATTTAAAAAATCGCGATACACTTTAAAATGTTCTGTGTCTTCGTATTGAACCGATGAAACGGGCATTTTGTCAAAGCTGTAAATTGTAGCTTCCGGGCAAGCAAGAAGAATTGGAGAATGTGTTGCCAAAATAAATTGTGCATGACCAGCTTTTGCATTTTTGTTTATCAGTTGAAGCAGTTCGAGTTGGCTTGATGGTGAAAGTGCTGTTTCCGGTTCGTCAAGCAGATATAATCCTTTCAATTTATAACGGTTTCTAAAGAATGACATTAACGACTGACCGTGAGATTGCGATATTAAAGATTTCCCACCGAACAGTTCCAACTGGCCCGGATCGGTTGAGGCCCACTCTTCGAGGATAGAAGCAAAATCCTTAAAAATTTGTGCACCGAAAAATGAACCATGTACTTTCCCGTTTGTCCAGTTTACTTTCAGATAGCGATGCAATGATGCTTCGTAGCGATTAAATTGCACCCTTGAATTCATACCAGACCTCCAGATATAAATACCGGCAGCTACGGCAATTGCTTCAAGCAAAGTGGATTTACCCGAGCCGTTCTCTCCCACAAACATAGTAACCGGACCTGGAAATTGAAGTTCTTTGGTTTTCGAAAATAGAGGCAAACTAAATGGATAGTGTTCTGTTGTCGGGTATCTTTCCGGTTCCAGTTCAATGCTTTTTAAATGATATGACATTACTTTATTAATGTTAGTCGATTTTCTTTCAAACTTAACAAAATGATGTGAATTATTTAATTGATCAATTTCGTTACAAGCAGGATCCTGCTTATAAAATAATTCAGGCGTGAAAAGTGTAACATCAAAAGAGGTTGTGCGTCATAATCAAAACAATACTAGGAAACAGACTCAAATTTTATTTTCGAACCATGATTAAGAACTTATTGAAACACAGTTTACGAGCCCTGAAAAAGCAAAAAGGCTATGTCGCTATCAATATTTTTGGTTTATCGGTTGGAATTGCCTGTAGTTTAATCATTGCCTTGTTTGTAATTCACCAGCTGAGTTACGACCAGTACAACGTGAAAAAGGACCGGATTTATCGTTTAACGCTCGATGGTAAAATTGGAGAGCAGGAAGTAAATGCAGCCTGGACAGCTTCGGCAATTGGCCCAACTATGGTTGTCGATTTTCCCGAGATTGAAAAGTTTTGCAGGTTGAATACTTTTGGCGAAACCATTGTGAAAGATGGTGACCGTGTATTTACCGTGAAAGATTTTGCCGAAGTCGATTCGTCATTTTTTGAAATATTTTCGATTCCACTTTTAAAGGGAAATGTAAAGACGGTATTGAATGAACCCAATACGATGGTTTTATCTGAATCAATGGCTAAAATTATTTTTGGCGAGCAAGACCCGGTGGATAAAATGTTGCGAATAAATACCAGGCAGGAACCATATCGAATTACGGGGGTGATGGCAGATTTTCCTGAAGAAACACATTTTAATGCCGATATTCTCACTTCGTTTGTCACCAATCCAAGGGCCAATGATCCGGAATGGTTGAATAATAGTTTTTCAACCTATATTTTGTTAAAACCAAATACATCTGCTACTGATGTTGAAGCCAAATTTCCAGGGATGGTTGAAAAATATGTTGGTCCGCGTGTACAGCAGTTATTTGGGGTGTCACTCAATGATTTTCTGAACCGGGGAAACAGGTATAGTTTCCATCTGCAACCGCTTACAAAAATACATCTCGACCCCGCAGTAGAAAGTGAAGTAAAACCTGCTACCGATCCAAAATACCTGATTATTTTCGGAAGTATTGCTATTCTGATTATTGTAATAGCCTCTATAAATTTTATGAATCTTTCGACAGCCCAAGCCACCAAACGAGCTAAGGAAATCGGGATAAAAAAGGTGAGTGGCTCATCAAAAGGGATGTTGATTACGCAGTTTTTGAGTGATTCGGTGCTGATTTCATTTATTGCATTGATTGTGGCGGTGATCATGGTTTTTATTGCACTCCCATTTTTTAACGATTTGCTGGATACAAAAGTCAGCCTTCACCTGTTTCATAATTTTTACACGCTGCCATTACTAATTGTGTTTGCGGTTATAGTTGGTATTCTGGCTGGTACTTATCCTGCATTCTACCTTTCATCGTTTAATCCGACCTCGGTATTAAAGGGAAAGATTCGCGATGGCGTGAGAAACGGCAAGCTTAGAAGTGTGCTTGTGTCGGTTCAGTTTCTGATTTCAATCGTATTAATAATTGGAACCATTATCATGTACCGCCAGTTAACTTATATGCTGAACAAGGATCTCGGTTTTGATAAAGATCGTTTGCTGGTGATTGAGCAAGCCGGTTCGATTGGTGATCAGGTAAATACATTTAAAGAGGAGGTGCTAAAACTCCCGGGTGTGGAAAGTGTTTCTGCATCGACAGCTGTTCCCGGTCACAACAATAATAACAATGGCTACATGCTGGAGGGGCGTGACGGACAAACATTTCTTCTCCAAACTTCCTGGGTGGATTATGATTTTATGAAAACTTATGACATTAAATTAGCCGATGGGCGATTCTTCGACCGTTCGTATGGCTCCGATCAGCAGGCCTGTTTTGTAAATCAGAAAACTATTGAAGAATTTGGTATTGAGGATTTTAATCAGGCGAAATTTATTACAATGGATGATGATGAAAACAGACTACACATGCCAATTATCGGCGTATGCAATGATTTTCATTTTCAATCACTTCACAGCCGGATCAATCCTTATTTGATGAGATTTAAGGTTGATGGGGTAAACTGGGGCTACATTACCGTTAAATTTAATGCAGGTGCTACGGCACAGTCCATCAATCAGATTGAAGATATCTGGAAACGTTTTGCTTCCAATAATCCTTTGCAATATTTCTTTATGAGTGATGATTTCTCGCACATGTATAAAACGGAACAGCAAAATGCAAAATTGGCAGTCGTATTCGCTATACTCGGAATATTCATTGCAGCTTTGGGCTTATTCGGGTTAACTTCGTTTACCATTGAGCAGAGGACCAAAGAGGTGGGAGTGAGAAAAGCATTGGGTGCAACCGGATTCAATATTTTCTACATTATATCAAAAGAAATCATTATCCTGGTTTGTGTGGCTACCTTGATTGCATGGCCGCTTATCTTTTGGGTTGCACGAAACTGGTTAAACAACTACTACTACAGGATACATCTAAATATGTTTGAGTTTATTATTGGTTTTCTGGCTGCTATTCTTATTGCACTCGGAACCATCAGTTACAAAACATTCAAATCGTTACGAATTAATCCGGCAAATACCTTGAGATACGAATAAACATATTTCATTTCTATTAGGATCAGGAATTGATTGTTGAAGTGACAGTATTTCTGGTTGGGAATTTTCTATATTTCTTAAACAAGTTGAATTTTTGTTATTTAAATCGTTTCTAAATTTGTTAGCTGAAAATAAAGATTTTGGGAATTAATGAAAGGAACGAAAAATGATAGAAATAGGAATCGACAGTTTTGCTGCTGCACCTGAAAGTAACGATGCCGACCGGACACTTGATAATTCGATTGCCATGGCCCGTTTACTCGAACGAATAGAACTGGCAGATCAGGCAGGGCTTCACGTTTTTGGTCTGGGTGAACATTACAGAAAAGAATACCTTGATTCTGCATCGCCAATGATTCTGGCTGCTGCGGCATCACGAACAAAAAAAATCAAACTTACCAGCGCGGTTACTGTGTTAAGCGCAGCCGACCCGGTCAGGGTATTTCAGAATTTTGCTACCCTCGATCTGATAAGTAAAGGTCGGGCTGAGATGGTGGTTGGGCGAGGATCTTTCATTGAATCATTTCCTCTTTTTGGCTTTGATTTGAATGACTATGATGCTCTGTTTTCTGAAAAGCTGGATCTTCTGTTGCAGATTCGTGAAAAGGAAGTAATCACCTGGTCGGGTAAATTTCGTCCGGCATTGGAAGAACAGGCAGTTTATCCACGACCACTCCAAAATCCGTTTCCGGTTTGGTTGGGGGTGGGTGGAACTCCGGCTTCGTTTGTTCGTGCAGGCCGGCTCGGGCTTCCTTTAATGGTGGCCGTAATCGGTGGCGAAACGCATCGTTTTCGCCCTCTGATTGATCTTTACCGAAAAGCATGGCTGGAAAATGGACATTCGCCTGAGAAGATGAAGGTTGGGTTGCACTCACTTGGTTATGTTGCGAACGATACTGGTCAGGCTGCTGACGATTATTATCCGGGTTACGCCAAAACTTTCACGCAAATTGGTAAAGAACGTGGTTGGGGGCCAGTTACACGCAGTCATTTTAATTCGATAACCGGACCGTTTGGTGCTTTGGTAATCGGAAACCCGGATCAGGTGGCCGAAAAAATACTTCGCCACAGCGAAGCCTTGGGTGGCATTTCCCGTTTTACCTTTCAGATGGACGCCGGACTGATCACGCATACTCAGTGGATGAAAGCCATCGAATTAATTGGTGAAAAAGTCATTCCTTTGGTGAATGGATAAATCGATTTTCAAATTAAAAATCAATTTGCTACACGATAATATTTTCGAAGTAGCGGGTTTAGCTCAAGGCAACTACGACGCTCAGGCTGTGCAATACGATAAACTGATCAGCAGCAAATTGTACAACCGTTTAATGTGGGCGAATCTTCCGAAAGATTATGCCAACTTTAACAGAAAAGCAATTAAGGCAAATAAGGAAGGTACCATTGCGGATATTGCCTGCGGAACCCTGAGTTTTTCTGCTGATGTGTATGCCAGTGTTGGTCCTCAAGATTTATATCTCTGCGATCTTTCATACGAAATGCTTCGAATCGGGAAAGAAAGAGTACAACGTTTAACCAGTGATGATTCCGGTTTTACTTTCCTTCGTTCGGATGCTCTTAATCTGCCTTTTACTGATGGACGTATTCAAACTTTAATTTGTATAGGTTTTATTCATGTTTTAGATGAGCCAACTGCACTGTTAAAGGAATTGCACAGGGTGTTAAAATTTGGTGGAGGTCTGTATCTGACCAGTTTATGTACCGATCGGAAATTCAGTGCACGTTACCTTAATTTACTGCATAAAAAAGGACATGTTTCTACTCCAAAGCACTCTTCTGAAGTTATAAAGTTGGTTGCAGACCAAGGATTTTCAAGTGTAAGTAGTCATGTAAAAGGTGGTATGGTTTATATTACTGCTTCAAAATAATTACAAAGCCCGGCGATTATTTTTTGTAGTTTATTTTCCTAAATTAGCTGAACTCTGTTTCAACTTAACCAACTTTTCTATGAAAAACATCTTAAAACTTTCAGTTGTCAATACAATTGTTCTTAGTTTGATTTTGAACTCTTTGGCTTCATTCGCTCAGCAAAAAATTACTTCACCCGAAGAATATTTTGGGTTTCAGATGGGAGCCGATTACAAACTGGCCCGCTGGGATAAAATCGTCGATTATTTTTATCTGCTCGAAAAACAAAGTGATAAAATAAAAGTAATGGATTTGGGCCCTTCTTCTGAAGGACACCCTTTTTTACTTACCATTATTTCATCGCCCGAAAACCTGGCGAACCTCGATCGTTTACAACTCATCAATAAAAAAATCTGTGATCCGCGTGGCGTTTCTGAAGATGAGCTAAATTCTTATATAGAAGAGGGAAAAGCGATCATTTTTGAATCGATGAGTTTACATGCCAGCGAAGTAGGCGGCACTCAAATGAGTCCGGAACTGGCTTATGATTTACTTACCCGTGGTGATAAGGAAGCAAAACAAATACTCGATAATGTGGTATTTTTCATGGTTCCTTGTTTTAATCCCGACGGGGAGGTGATGATCACCGACTGGTACAACGAAACTGAGGGGACTGAATACGACGGTTTGAGCATGCCGTATTTATACCAAAAATATAGTGGGCACGACAATAACCGTGACGGCGACTATTTCAACCTACCGGAATCGCGTTTGATGGCAAAAGCGATGTATGTCGACTGGCAACCGCAGGCGTATATCGATCACCACCATATGGGGTCATACGGTGCACGTTTTTATGTTCCTCCTTATTGCGATCCGATTCGCCCTTATGCCGACCCGCTGGTTTGGCGCGAATTGAGCTGGTACGGTGCGCACATTGCGTATAAACTGCAGGAAGAAGGTTTTCAGGGAGTGTTGAATGCCGCACAATATGCGGGTTGGGGACATTTTGGCTGGCACTGGATCACTCCGTTTCACAACATTGCAGGAATGCTTACCGAGTCGGCGGGCGTGAATTTGGCCTCTCCGGTTTACGTGCATCCCGATCAGTTAAAAGCAAACGCTCGGATGTTTCCGGAGTACGAGGCGCAATCCACTTTCCCTGATCCATGGCCGGGCGGATGGTGGCATTTACGCGACATCGTTGCTCAACAGAAATCAGCAGCATGGTCAGCACTTGATCTGGCAGCACGGAACAAGGAAACTGTGTTGAAAACCGCTATTCTCAAAGCTCAGAACCAAACTCAGCGCGGGGCAGAAGGAGATATAAAAACACTGGTTATTCCGGCAAAACAGCACGATTATTTGACAGCGGTGAGAATGATAAATAAATTGCTGCAATCAGGTATTGAAATTGAGAAAGCAGATAAGGAGTTTGTGGCGGATGACAAAATTTACGGAGAAGGTTCATACATCATTTCCCTGGCTCAGCCACGAAGAGGATTAATCATGAACCTGCTTACCGAAACACATTATGCCGATAACTCGTGGACACGTAGTGAAAATGGAGTTCCATTCAATCCATATGATATGGCAACCCATACCATGTACGAATTCATGGGGGTGGATGTTCAATCTTTAAATTCCAATATTGACTCTAAGTTTCCTGTCGTTAAGGAGCTTGAAAATATTCCTGGAACGGTTGAAAAAGGAACAGCCGGTTACTGGATTGATGGCAGACAAAACGCTGCTTTTCAGGCAGTAAATCTTTTACTTAATGAAAAAATCCCTGTAAAACGGTTGGATACTTATTCCGGTCAACTTCGCCCTGGCGATTTTGTGATCGAAAAAGCTTCAGAAGAAAAGTTAAAAACACTGGCAGAAAAAACAGGCGTTAGTTTTCTTCCGCTGGAAAGTGCTCAAACAAACAATATTCACGATGTGGCGCGAGGAAAAACCGGTTTGTTCCAGCGGTATTTTGGCGGAAATGCTGACGAAGGCTGGACTCGGCTTTGCTTTGAGAACTTTGATTTTAACTATACTATTTTGATGAGTGAGGAAATCAAATCCGGAAATCTGAATAAGAAATATGATGTAATTGTTTTACCTGATGATTCAAAAGCGGCCATTACCGGCGATTTTAAAGAAAACAGCCGGATAAAACCTGAAGATTATCCTGAAAAATACAGAAGCGGGATTGGAAAGGAAGGAACAGAAGCTTTAAAGAATTTTGTTAGTGCAGGAGGAACGCTGGTTGTTTTTGGCGATTCGTATGAATTTGCTACCGAAGCATTCGATTTAAAAGTCAGGAATGTAACTGATGGATTAAAATCGACGGATTGGTTTTGCCCGGGCTCGACCTTAAAAGTCGATCTCGATAATACTCAACCGCTGGCATATGGCATGCCAAACGAAGGCTTTGTTGTGAATTTCTCAAGTCCGGCTTTTGAAATCATTCCCGGACGCCACAATGATGATTATACAACGATTGTACGTTACAAAGACAAAAACCTGTTGAAAAGCGGTTGGTTGATCGGAGAAAAAACGCTCGCCAAAAAGCAGGCCATGCTTTCGGTAAAATATGGCGAAGGGGAAGTGGTGCTGATCGGTTTCCGCACGCAACACCGTGATCAAACCGACGGAACGTTCAAACTGTTATTTAATTCGATTATCCGATAACTCTACTTTAGCGACAGGTATTTAATTTGCAAGTAAATAAACAAAGATTCCATCTTTTAAAAGAGAGATGGAATCTTTGTTTAATGGGGAATCAAAGAACTACTCGTTTAGCCAGGAATCAAGAATTTCTTTTTGCCGGGGAGTGGGATCGGGCAACCGCGTCAGAATGTATTTCGGAGTCTTTTTTCCATCCTTTTTACTTATTTCTTCTTTAAGTGCCAGCCCGGCATACCCCAGATATTTTTTATAGTCCAAAGGTTTTGTTGTCGTAATGTATTCGAAAACTTCGTCGAGTTTTGTACCTGCCATTGTTTCGCAAGCTTGCTGAACTTCTGCATCCGTAAAACCTCGACCTAATTCTTTATAGTAATGTTGATATAAGAATCGCATCACATCGTCAAGAGAATGCTGGTTGTTGCTTGCATCACGAATGGCAAAATCAAGGAGTAGCCCTACAACCGGTCCCTTTTCATAGTATGTAATTGCTGTGTCTTTTCCATCCCGAACGCCAAACGGACCTTCGTCCCAGGTACGAAAGCTTGACTCGGAGAGTGATTGGTATACTTTGCCTGGATCGTTTTCTGAGGCCGTTATATCGGACGAATAAAATTGGAGAAGTTCGTCTGCATCAATCAGCTTGGCCAGCTTCAGGATTCGATATTCATAGTACACTGTCAGTCCTTCGCTTACCCAAAGCTGCGTGGTTCGGTTTTCACGGTCGTAATCAAAAGGACCAACTTCCACTGGCCGGATTCGTTTTACATTGTAATGATGAAAATATTCGTGTGTGATAAACGACAGCATGGAATTTATGGCAGCTGGCGAGTCGAGCCTGTTCCCATCGAAACTGATGGTGGTGTTATTCAGGTGTTCGATACCACCCATTCCCGGGCCAATCGCCAGAAAAGTATAATGTCTATATGGAATGTCGCCCATCAGTTTAGTCGCTGCCTCCACCGATTCTTTTAATTTGTCCATAAAAGCAGCCTTATCAAAATCGCCGACTTTGTAGCCGATAAACCGATGTTTGATTCCCTGAATTTCAAAAGAAGGTAGTTCTTCCAGGTTCCCGATCAGAATAGGGCAATCAAAAAGAATATCAAAATTTTCTGCCATAAATCCGTTGTCAGTTCCCGCAACAGGTTCCAGCCCTGTGGCAATATCTTTCCATGCATCCGGCAGCTTTACTGAAACGGTAGCCGGAAGATCCAGTTGTCCGTCGATGTAAAGCCATGTGTTGCAGGGGGCGATATAGCCGTGTGCTTCATCCACAAAACTTTGCGCTACAAACTTTCTTTTTGTCTGAATTTCATAATTAATACTGACGTATCCTGATTTTGCTGGAATATACCAGGTGTTCGGATTCATTTGTTCAACTTTCAGAACTGATCCATCAGCTGATCTTGCAGAGACAGAACGTACATCGTCGGCATAATTCATAATCTGATAATAACCCGGCATCCATTTGGGCATCTTCACGATCAGCGAATCGCCCTGCCAGTTATTTATCGTCATTTCAACCAGGTAATTCTGTTTCTCCGGAGTTGGAACTGATAGTTTGAAATGGATTTCCTGTACTGATTTTTGCGCACTCAGATGTATAAAACACAGAAGAAATAAACTTATTAAAAGGCTTATTCTGAACCGTATTGTAATCCGATGTATTTTTCCCATTTCCTACTTATTAATAAGGTTTCTATTTTTCGTTGGTCATTGAATACGGATAACTCTCCGGTCCGGTTCCACGTGTTTTGTTTGGAGTAGCCGACATGGTAAAGTCGATTTCACCTCCGTCCCAAATGGTAGCATGTTTCAGGTAGTTTTTGTCGTAGCTTTTCCCGTTCATACTGGTGGATTCTACATACCTTTTTTCTTTTGAGTTATTGGCTGCATTGATCACAAAAGTATTGCCGTTTTCCAGCGTTAAAGTAATCTTGTTGAACAGTGGCGAGCCAAGCACATATTCATCGGTGCCCGGACAAACAGGATAGAATCCCATTGCACTAAAAATGTACCAGGCCGAGGTTTGTCCGTTGTCTTCGTCACCACAATACCCATCGGCTTGCGAGTTGTAAAGTTTGTCCAATACTTCTCGAACATGGTACTGTGCTTTCCAGGGTTGATCAGAATAATTGTACAGATAGATCATGTGTTGGATCGGCTGGTTACCGTGTGCATAATTTCCCATTCCGGCAATCTGCATCTCGCGAATTTCATGGATGGTTCCGCCATAATAAGAATCATCGAAGATTGGTGGAACAACAAACACTGAATCGAGCATAGCGACAAAATTGTCGTTACCACCCATTAACTGCTTCAGGCCTTCAATATCCTGGAATACGCTCCAGGTGTAATGCCAGCTGTTTCCCTCTGTAAAAGCGTCGCCCCATTTATACGGGCTGAACGGTGACTGAAATGTTCCATCTTCGTTCTTCCCGCGCATCAGTTTGGTTTCCGGGTCGAATACATTACGGTAGTTACGTGCGCGCTTTTTAAACAGGTCGATTTCTTCCTGCGGACGGCCCAATTCCTGGGCTACTTTCCAAATACAATAATCGGCATAAGCGTATTCCAGTGTTCGGGCAACGTTCTCATTGATACCTACGTTGTAGGGAATATAGCCCAGTTCGTTGTAATAATCCGCTCCGTAGCGTCCAACCGAGGTGATCTTTTCCATCCAGTTCTCGGTGTTTTTGATCATTGCTTTGTACAGGGTTTCCATATCGTATCCGCGTATTCCTTTCAAATATGCATCGGCAATCAGCGAAGCCGA
>Ga0116152_10000722_pt1 | contig 27252 bp, 17 predicted proteins | sample AD_UKC119_MetaG_FD_89894 | JGI IMG/M metagenome (GOLD analysis project Ga0116152, IMG submission 89894) | Active sludge microbial communities of municipal wastewater-treating anaerobic digesters from Hong Kong - AD_UKC119_MetaG | ecosystem: Engineered > Bioreactor > Anaerobic > Digestate...
GTTCGATCATAAAGGAACTTTTGGTCATGCTCTGCTGATTGCCGGGAGCTATGGAAAAATGGGAGCTGCTGTTCTGGCTTCCAAAGCTTGTCTGCGATCCGGTGTCGGATTGCTGACAACACACGTTCCCCGTTTAGGTTATAACATTTTGCAAACGGCCATTCCGGAAGCCATGGCAAGCGTTGATCAGCATGACTCTGTATTCACGGAAACGCCAAAAATTGAATCTTACTCTGCCATTGGTGTCGGTCCTGGACTCGACCAGAAACAAAATACACGAAAAGCCCTGTGTGCTCTAATTGAGACATCGAAAGTTCCACTGGTGATTGACGCAGATGCTTTAAATATTCTTTCTGTTCAAAAAGAATGGCTCGATAAATTGCCCGAAGGTTCAATTTTGACTCCGCACCCTGGTGAGTTTAAAAGAATTGCCGGCGAAACCGAAAATTCGTACCAACGTTTGGAAACTCAAATTGCATTTTCGGAAAAGCATCGTTGTATTGTAGTTTTAAAAGGAGCATTTACCACAGTATCTTTACCCGACGGTAACGTATATTTTAATTCAACCGGTAACCCGGGAATGGCAACCGGCGGTAGCGGTGATGTGCTGACAGGAATTATTCTTGGTTTACTGGCACAGGGAATTTCTTCTGCTGAAGCTGCAATTATGGGGGTTTACCTGCATGGACTGGCAGGTGATATTGCTGCTGCCGAACAGTCTGAACATACTTTAATTGCCGGCGATATTATCGGGGCCATGGGAAAGGCATTCAAAAGATTTCAATAAAACAATTACAAAGTATTTTTTACGTTTGTTGCTAAAAACTAAACCTATGCAAAAACAAGGCGTTGTATTCGATTTTAACGGAACTCTTTTTTGGGATACTGAATTGCAAAATCGTTCGTGGGATGAATTCCTTGATCGTTATGGTTTCAAATTAAGCGAAGAAGAAAAACTTACCTGGGTACATGGAATCAATGCGATGGATACTTTTGAATATTTATTTAAAAGACCATGCAGTTCAGAAGAAGTTTTTCAGTTGACGGAGGAAAAGGAAGTAATCTACCGGGCGATGTGTTTGGAGCAGGGAATGAAATGGGCGCCGGGGGCACTGGAACTGATTGAATTTCTGAAAAGCAACGATGTACCGATTGCAATTGCAACCGCTGCCGCAAAAAATAATCTCGACTTTTTTGTTGAGCAACTTGATCTTCATAAGCACTTCGACTCCAAAAGAATTATTTACAATGACGGTACAATGCGCGGCAAACCCAATCCTGACCTTTTTAACAAAGCAATCGAAACACTTGGAATTCCAGCCAGTCAGGTTACTGTTTTTGAGGACTCACTGGCAGGTGTGGAAGCAGCTAAACGGTCGGGCGCCGGAAAGGTTTATATCGTAAACGGTGATGAGGAACTTTTTGCAAACTATTCTTATCCTGTTATCTCGCACTTTGATCAGGTGAATCGACAACATTTTCTTGATGCGAATTAATGTTTCCGGTTCAATATTTTACACTGTGTAATTTTTCGAATTTTGTATTTCGCTTTTGTTTACATTTGCCTCAAAGCAATTTAAGTATGAGCCGTTATAACCTTGTAAAAAAAGTTCGTTCTGCGTGTTTCAAACGCGAAGAATGGCTCATGTTCATGTTTATTTTTTCCGACCTCTAAGTTTCCATATCCTTTCTGAAACCCTTTTTTTTCAATGTTCTTCAAAAATTTTATTTGGCAGATATGGAACCTTATTACAAGTGGCTGAATTCGCTGGTGAACGAGAGCAAATTAAATTTTACAGAGTGGGATAAATTGAAATGGCTGAACGGCACTCAGGCCCTCAAAGCACAGGAGAAAAGAGATATCTTACTCAATAAACTTAATGACAACCTGCTTTTTAAGGATACAAAACCTTATCATAAACAGATTTCGGATGGGTGTAAATTGTGTGGCTTGGGACAGTGGAGTTGTTTATTTATTACAGGAAAATGTAATGCAGGTTGCTTTTATTGTCCAACCTCACAACTGGCAGATCATGCGCCGACGACTCAAAATCTCGATTTTAATTCTGCAGCTGAATATGCCGAGTATGTAAATCATTTTAATTTTAAGGGAGTAAGTTTTAGTGGGGGGGAGCCACTGTTGTTTTTCGACCGGACGATGGAATACCTGAAAGCAGTGCGTAAGAAGTCTCGTTCCGAAACCTATATCTGGATGTACACAAACGGAATTCTTGCCGAAACATCAAAATTCAGAAAACTGGCAGCCGCCGGTTTAAATGAAATTCGTTTTGATATTGGTGCTACCGGTTACAGTCTGGACAAGGTAAGATTAGCGAAAGGAATTGTGCCAAATGTAACGATCGAAATCCCCGCAGTGCCCGAGCAAAAGGAGAAGATTAAGCAACTTTTGCCACAAATGATTGAAGCTGGTGTGACGAATCTGAATCTTCATCAGTTAAGATTGACAAAACACAACGTAAAAAATCTATCAAAAAAGAATTATACTTACATCCCGGCTGAGCAAGCGATCGTTTTGGAGTCGGAACTGGCAGCACTTGAGATTCTGAATTATGCACACGATCATCACCTTGATATAGGGATTAATTACTGCAGTTTTCATTTTAAAAATCGTTTTCAGAAAGCTGGTTTCAGACAAAAAATTGCGGTGGCATTAGCCGGCTCTGATGAAGTATTGACGCAGAACGGTTACATTCGCGAATTCACCGGAAATTCAATTGCTTATAAAACAATCAGAATTGTGGATAAACCAGATGAAAAACGACAACTGGAAACCATGGAACTGACCGGTAAGAAGTATTATTTTTTCAGAGAACAATTAATGAAGCCCACGCCGGTTGAGCCTGATCAGAGAAAAGAAGTGGAAAAATTGTTATTAAATGAACCAGCCGAAATACCAACAGATCCATTGCTTTTTAGAATCTGGCAGCTTGAATATGTGGAAAGAACATTACGTGAATACTGATTATTTCAACTCAGACCAATTTCCCTCTATTGTAGGATTTTGAAGAGATTTGGCAAGCATCTCAAGGAAAAGCTTTCTTTCGATGGGGCGGGCTCCCAGGCTGTGTAAGTGATCGGTGGGTTGCTGTGCATCGATAAAGGCAAAGTCATGTTTTCTGGCAAACTGAACAAGGTGGTATAAAGCTACCTTGCTGGCATCGGTTTTGGTAAAAAACATCGACTCTCCGAAAAAGCAATTTCCGATCGACAAACCATACAAACCACCAGCCAATTTTCCTTCAAAATAACTTTCAAATGAGTGTGCAAATCCCAGATCATGTAGCTTAACATAAGCTTCAATCATATCTTCTGTAATCCAGGTTTCATCTTGTCCGGGACGCGGAGCTTGACTGCAATTTGTAATTACTTCCCGAAAAGCGGTGTCGATTTTAAGTTCAAATTTCCCTTTATTTATCACTTGCTGCAAACTTTTCTTTACCTTAAAATTCTCGGGGAGGAGCACCATCCGCGGGTTGGGCGACCACCATAAAATGGGTTCTTCTGCCGAAAACCAGGGAAAAATACCTTGTTGGTATGCCGACAACAAAAACTCAGGAGAAAGATCTCCTCCAAAGGCAATCAAACCTTCATCGTCAGCCATATTCGGGTCAGGGAATGGTATCATGGGTGTAAAGATAATCAGCAATAATTGATTTATATATTTTTATCATCTTCTTGCATGTTGCATTTCACCACTCAATCAAGTCTTGTTATTGATAATACTGCAAAATAATTTTAATACTTTTGGTGTTTAAGAATGTAAAAAAGAATATTTATGAAATACCTTGTTCTCATTATCGCTTTACTGATTGTAATTCCCAGTCATGGTCAGCGAAATAAGAAAGATGAAGAACCAGTAGCTCCAACATATGTTGAAGGAATAACTTATGCGCTGCCACGAACCGGAGTCAGAGTTCATGTAGAGGCAATTCGTGAAAAATTTGAACCCGGTCCGTACGCTGCTTTTGCTGAACAACTTCTTGGAATTCAAAATGCAAAAACACGTGCCTATTCAAAATGGTCGATCACGAATATTAAGATTGAGACCTTCTCGGAACCTGATCCTGAACAGGTACACAAAGCCATGGGTGACGGAGCTTTCGATGTGAGTTTGGCCTCGAATGGCTGTTTGGCCGGAATCAATTATAAATATCCCGATGCTTCAACGGAAGAAGTTCAAACCAATAAATCCTTCCAGGAACCGGATTTGGATGATGGTTTTTCATTCGCATATTTTTCGGATACCCCGTTTTTTATCCCGGGTGATTCTACCAATAGTTACAGGGCAACCCGGGTAAGTGTGGAACAAAAAGCTGCTGAGGCCGCCAAACGAATTCTGAACAGCCGGATGAATCAATACGATCTGGCTGCGTTGCGCATCGATGGCGAGTATCCCGATGGGAAAGCATATGAAGTAAGTCTTGAAGAATTAAAACAGACCGAACAAGATTATATCAAACTGTTTGTAGGTAGAACTACTTACAAAACCGGATCGTACAGTTTTGAATACGTTCCCGGATCAAAAGACAAAAACGCAGTTATTTTCCGCATCTCGGATGAAAATGGCATTGTCCCTTCGTCTGACCTTTCGGGCAAACCCGTTATGATAGAATTTGAGCAGGAAGAAGCACTGGCTTCGCAATATGCAAAAAATGCAAAATCAGATAATCCGACGGCAGGAGCAAAAGGAGTTTACTATCGCATGCCGGGTTTTGCCAATATTAGTATTACTTACGAACTGAATACGCTGGCCAGCGCACATGCAACCATCGCGCAGTTTGGAACAGTGGCGCCTTTACCTGATGAATTGCTGCAAGGCAATTATTCCATTAGTTTTCATCCGGAAACCGGAGCAATCAAATCAGTTTCAATAAAATAACAAATATTAATTTGAAGGGCAGTCAAATGGGCTGCCCTTTTTATTTGAGTCATTTTCAGGACATTTAATTTTTCTTATTTTTAACGGCTTAGAAAAAATCACTTAAAATTTACAGTATGACGAATGCGATTAAGCAGACTCTTCGCGACTCGAAGAAAGCAAGATGGATTGCTCTGGTAATATTGTCGTTTACAATGTTTGCCGGGTACATGTTTACCGAGGTAATTTCACCTCTGAAACCAATTATGGAGCGAACATTGGCGATGAATAGTTCCGATTTTGGATTTATTACCAGTGCTTACGGTATCTTTAATGTATTCCTGATGATGCTGGTAATTGTGGGAATTTTACTCGACAGATTCGGAATTCGCTTTAGCACCATTGCTTCAGCCTTGATCATGATTATTGGCGGTTTTATCAAATTTGCTGCTTTTAAAGGAATGATCGGGAGTCCGGATGCAATCATGCATGTACCAATTTTCAATATGGACATTACTACACAGGTTTTCTGGGCCGCATTTGGATTTGCCATCTTTGGGGTTGGTGTTGAATATGCCGGGATCACTGTGTCGAAGGCTGTAGCCAAATGGTTCAAAGGGAAAGAAATTGCCCTGGCAATGGGAATGCAGGTTGCCATTGCACGACTTGGATCTTTTGCTCCACTGGCATTCGGTGCTAAAATCGCATCAAAATACGATGTTCCTACAACGATTTTAATTGTAGTGGTATTTCTTGTTCTTGGTCTGATCGGATTCTTCTATTACAACATCATGGATAGAAAACTGGATGCCCAGATCGAAGAGGAAGATGGCGGTCCGGCTGAGCAATTCAAATTTTCTGACCTGTTGGTGATTGTGGGTAACTGGGGATTCTGGTTGATTGCATTATTATGCGTTTTCTTCTATTCTACAGTTTTCCCGTTCTATAAATACGGACCTGATTTGATGGTGAATAAATTTGGTGTGAGTGAAGAATGGTCTGGATTATTGCCAAGTCTGGTTCCTTTTGGTACCATGCTGTTAACCCCGATTTTCGGAAGTATCTATGATAAAAAAGGAAAAGGTGCAACAATCATGATTTTGGGAGCCATTATTTTAATTGTTGTTCACGGAATTTTCTATTTACCATTTGTTACAAGCGTAGTAGCAGCTTTCTTTAATGTTATTTTGCTTGGAATTGCATTCTCACTGGTTCCATCAGCCATGTGGCCATCTGTTCCGAAAATTATACCTGAAAAACAACTGGGAAGTGCTTATGCATTGATATTCTGGGTTCAGAATTTTGGTTTGTGGGGTATTCCGCTTGCAGTAGGTATTGTGCTGGATAAAACCAACCCGGGAGTTGCAGAAGCGAAGGCTGCCGGAGAAATGGTAAACTATGATTACCAAACCACCTGGACTATTTTTGTTGTGCTGACAGTGCTGGCATTAATTACTGCCCTGTTGTTAAAACTGGAGGATAAACGCAAAGGTTATGGATTGGAATTGCCGAACATCAAACAATAATACAAGTTTGAGGTTTTAGTAAGACGATAAATAAATACATGTTATGACACAGATTAAAGAAATAAAACCAACCGAGGTTTGGAGCATTTTTGACCAGATGTTGCAAATTCCACGTCCATCAAAACACGAGGACGCCATTCGCGACTGGGCTGTAAAATTTGGCGAAGGCCTTGGATTGGAAACCACAATGGATGAAGCAGGGAACGTAATTATTAAAAAGCCTGCAACACCGGGAATGGAAAATCGAAAAACGGTGGTTTTACAAGGCCACCTCGACATGGTTCCGCAGAAAAACAGCGATAAAGAGCACGATTTTACTACCGACCCAGTCGAAGCATTTGTGGACGGAGAGTGGGTTACGGCGAATGGAACTACATTAGGAGCTGACAATGGAATCGGAGTTTCTTCGGCGCTGGCAGTACTCTCTTCTGATACCATCAAACACGGGCCGATTGAAGTGCTGTTGACTGCTACAGAGGAAACCGGAATGGACGGTGCAATCGGGTTGAAACCCGGACTGCTGGATGCCGATATTCTGATTAATACTGATACGGAAGATGAAGGTGTTTTTAGTGTAGGTTGTGCTGGTGGAATCGATGTTACCGCCAGCTTTAAAAATAAACTGAAAAAGGTAGAAGAAGGAAAATACTCGGCTTTCAAACTAAGTGTTACCGGTTTAAAAGGCGGTCATTCAGGGGTTGATATTCATTTGGGGAGAGGAAACGCAAATAAAGTTTTCTTCCGTATTTTAAAATCAGCTGAGCAGTTCAAGGTAAAACTGGCAGATATTCAGGGAGGAAGTTTACGTAATGCCATCCCGCGTGAAGCGTTCGGTATAGTACTGGTGAAAGCTAAATATTTTGACGGACTGTCAAAAATGGTAACCGAACTCGCAGAAACCATTAAAGCTGAATTGGTAAATGTCGATCCGGGTTTGACGATAACTCTCGAACCGACTGATTTGCCTAAAATGTACTTTTCAGGATCGCTGCAGAAAAAACTGACCAATGCAGTTTGGGCAGCCCCAAACGATGTGGTTCGAATGAGCGATACCATGGTAGGTACTGTGGAAACTTCAAGTAACCTGGCAATCGTAAAATCGGATAAAAAGACAGTAACAGTTGCTTGTCTGGTTCGCAGTTTTTCCGAAAGCGCTAAGCTGGCTTTGGCAAGCAGACTCGAATCGGTATTCTCGCTGGCCGGTGCATCGGTTAAATTAACAGGAAGCTACCCGGGCTGGCAACCAAACGTTCAATCTGAAATTCTGGAAGTAATGAAAGATATTTATGCCGATCGCTTTGGAAAACAACCTGAATTACTGGCGATGCATGCTGGTTTGGAATGTGGAATTTTAGGTGCTACTTATACTAACTGGGATATGATTTCCATTGGTCCTACTATTAAGTATCCACATTCGCCTGATGAAAAGGTAAATATCGAAACGGTACAGAAATACTGGGATTTTCTGGTGGCAACACTTGAAAATATTCCTGAAAAATAGCAGGCGATTTATCATCGCTGATTTCATTGAAAGGATGCTAATTGTCGGTTGACAGTTGGCATCTTTTTTTGTTTTCAATGCGAAGTTCACCTTATTTTATTCATCTTTAAATTGTGAAGAAAGAAAAAGATGCAAATTGATGCCGGAAATATAATTGAAGTAAAAAAACTTGGTTACCGGGTGCGGAACAGAAAGATTCTGCATAATCTGAATTTTGCGATTGGGAGAGGTGAGGCATTTGTAATTACAGGTCCATCGGGAAGCGGTAAGACTATTTTGGCAGAAATTCTGGCCGGAAATGTTCTTTCAACAGAAGGGCAGGTTTGGTTCGATGAAAATTTCGAAGCTTTGATGGTTTCTCAACAGGATCGTTTTGTTACGGCATCCGGAATCCGTGTTTCGTATTACAGCCAGCGTTACGAAAGTCTGAATGAAGAAGGGATACCAACGCTTACTGAATACTTACATCGAACTGTTCCGGGAATTCAGCCGGAGAATTTTTTGAATATTCTAAAGGAACTGGAAATTGAGTCACTCGCAAAACGAAAAATATTGTCGTTGAGCAATGGCGAAAGAAAACGTGTTCAGATTGCAGAGGCACTGCTTCAAAATCCGAATGTGTTGATTCTTGATCAGCCTTTTACAGGGCTGGATGTTCAATCACGGGAAATACTTGTTCGTATTCTTGAAAGGCAGAAAAAATCGGGTATTTCGCTGGTGATCATCAGTGACGAGTTCCACATACCACCATTTACAGATTATGTTCTTAGTCTTGCTTTAAATGGCGAATCACAACTGGTAAGAAAGGAAAATTTTCAGCATTCGAAGCAAGATTATCTGAATATTGCTTTAAGAGCCAATCACGAATTTTTAAGCGAAATTGCGGAAGTTCAGTCTCCATCTCATTTGGTGGTTCAAATGAAAGATGTTACAATTTCTTACCGGGGAGAGAAGGTTCTGCAGAATATCAGCTGGACAGTACTTTCCGGGGATAGGTGGTTGCTGTACGGGCCAAACGGAGCCGGCAAAACAACCTTATTAAGTCTGGTGTCAGCTGATAATCCACAGGGATATTCCAACGATATTGTTTTATTCGATCGTAAACGGGGAAGCGGAGAAAGTATTTGGGAAATCAAAAAGAAAATTGGCTTTGTTTCGCCCGAGCTTCATCATTATTTTCTTCGGCGAAAAAGTATTTATAAACCGGCAGCGGGTGAGGTTGTTTCGTACAATGGTTTGTCTTGTCTCGATGTGGTGTTGTCTGGCTTAAAAGACGAGGTTGGATTCACTACCTTAAGATCGAAGCTTGAAGTTGAACTGGCCCGGAAATGGATGTATCTGATGGGCTTGGAACACCTCGAAAAAACATCATTCCTGCAATCTTCATTGGGAGAACAACGAAATATTCTTTTAGTCCGCGCCCTGGTAAAGTCACCTGAATTATTAATTCTGGATGAACCATGCCAGGGGATGGATTATGTACAAATCCAACACTTTATTTCTTTATTGGATCTGATTTGCAGCGTTCAGCATACAACACTTATTTATGTAACACATCGTGCCGAAGAAATTCCAGCATGTATCACGCATGAGTTGGCTTTGGAAAAGGGATGTGTGGTGAAGAATAGTCCTCTGAAAGGAAATTGAAGTTTAAAATGGTGAAATATAGATCGTTTAATTTCGTATGAAATAGTCTCCAGAACAGGAAAAGTATGATTTTACCCACTTTTGTTTTGCATTCAACCTCAATCCAACCCGTACCGGGTTTTATCGTTATTTCATATTTTATCCCTTACTAAAATCAAATCCATACAGGATTTGATAAATTTCGAATTAATACTTTGAAAGAATCCTGTATGGATTCGACTTTAATAGTAAGAAACAATCAAAAAAATATTAACTCGGTACGGGTTGGATGTGTCTTTCATAGTTTCAGGCTACCTTGCTCATCGTATTCCCAAAATGGTGCCCATGCAATTTCCCAGGAATGCCCATCGGGATCAGCAAAGTAAGCATCGTAACCTCCCCAGAACGTTTCGCGCGGTTGAATAAGTATTTTTCCTCCAGCTGTTTTTACTTTCGCAACTAAATTATCTACTGCATTTATCGAGTCAAGGTTAATTGCCAATGTAACTCCAGAGAATCCATTTCGCTCAGCTGGCAACCCGGCGTCTTCTGCCAGTTTCTCTGTGGGATACAATGCCAGAATAATCCCAAGCTGGTTGTAAAAAACAATGTTATCGTCACCGGGGCCGGCAGGTTGCCAGTTTAATGCTTCAGAGTAAAATTTTTTTGACTCATTCAAATCTTTCACTCCAAGTGTAACAATGTTTAAACGTGGTTTCATGTGTATGACTATTATTTGTGAGATGTGTTCCTTTAGCAAGCAACAATTAGAAGATACCTATGTTTTTTAGATTTTAGCTAAAAGTGAGGCATCATCGAAATAATTTTGCCATCAGTACTAAGATACTGACCCATTAAATTTGCTGTGAGGCATGAATGGACGGGGAGAATTTCTACCAGGTCGCCAACATTAATTTCTTTTAGCTGGTTCTGCATCACCCGAATAATGCCATGTTCCTGTGAAAGTTTGGCAAGGTAATTTTTGGTGTCGAGCAGTACTTTCTCTTTGCCTTTTCTTAAAATTATCCTTCCGTAAAGAGGTTTTCCGTCGGTGTTCAGAATAGATTCTTTCGAAAAGTGGATGGCACCTCCGTAAATGACGATTTCATTGCGTGAAGGATGTTTGGCCACCACCGGACATACCATTCGTACAGCAATGTCTTCGAGGTGGCATACCCCAAGATGATGTTGCATCAAGTCGTAAAAAACAAAATTTCCGGGTCTCAACTCATCAACTCCAGTAAAATTTCCACAGATGCTTGCAGAAGGTGTATCTCCTAAGCTGACCTCAAGTTGCGGGTAATCTTTTTGATACTGGTTTCGCAGGTTTTTAGTTTTTAAAAGAGCATCGAAGTGAAAATTGAAAATTTCGTGTGTCGATTGTGCCTGATATGTATGACCCGTGTGGACAAGAAACCCTTTAAATGTGAGCTTCTTATTCTTACTTAAATCTTCGAGAATAGAGTCTATTGCTCCGGTTTGGGAAGCTGAAATCCCTGTGCGATGGTAACCTGTATCAATTTTAATATACACCCCCATTTTCGCACTTACCCGATTAGCCAGAATTTTAACTGATTCACGATTTTCAACTACAATATTCAGTTTAACCGATTTAGCCAGTCTGTTAATCGCTTCCACCTCCAGTATATTCACGGAAAAGGCAATGGTTATGTCGTCCCAACCATTACTTGCAAAATATTCTGCCATTCGAACCGAAGAAACGGTGATAGCTTCCACGCCATACATCCGAAACCATTCTCCAATTTGTGCTGACTGATGGGTTTTAAAATGTGGCCTGAATCTCATCTTATTCAGCCTGACTTTCGTTGCCATCCGCTCGATATTCTGAATGCAAACTTCCTTGTCAACCACCAATGTGGGACGGTTTATTTCGATCATTTCAAACTACTGTTTTGTTTAACCTTTTTCGAAAGTATGTTGCGGGTTTCAAGTAGTTTATTCGAGATTCCAACTTTGTATATATGCGGGCTAATAAAACGTTTGTGTTCATCGGGGAGGAGAGCCGATCTGCTTTCAAGATAAGCATGTATTTCAAGGGGTGTAACCGGGCTCAAAAAGCTTTTACCATTTTCAAAAACTTTGGTATGAAGCAATTCATTCTGTAGGCCTTTTATAGTGGTAAATTTTTCAGGGTAAACGGGGTGAAACAGGTAATCAATCTCCATCGGATCTTCCGAAAACAGGAGTATTCCGTCTCGATAGAATTTCCCTTCATCATCGTAGTAGCGAACAAGTTGTTTTTTCCCCGGTAAAGTAATTTTCTCAATATTTTCAGAGAATTTCATTTTAGGTTCACCGCCAATTTCCGAAAGTTTATAAACTCCATCAAGAGCAGCGTTTTCTTTTCCGGTAATCATTTCTGTACCAATTCCAAATGAATCTACGGCTGCATTTTGATCCTTTAGCAAGGTCTTGATCACATACTCATTCAATTGGTTGGACGCAATAATAGCAATATCAGAGAAGCCGGCAGAATCCAACATTTTACGGGCTTTCTTGCTCAGGTATGCCAGGTCTCCGCTATCAAGCCTGATTGCTTTGATTTTTATCCCTTCCTGTTTCAGCTCATTGGCAAGAAGAATTGTATTAGGTACGCCGGATTTTAATGTATCATAAGTATCAACCAGGAGAATCGTGTTGTCGGGATGTGTTTTTGCATAAGCCCTGAACGCTTCCAGTTCGGTATCGAAGCTTTGTACCCAACTGTGTGCCATGGTTCCGCTAACCGGCATATTAAAAAGCTTGGCTGCCTGTACATTCGATGTTGCTCCTGCTCCTCCGATACATGCTGCCCGGCTGGCATGCAAAGACCCCAGTCCCTGGGCACGACGTAAACCAAAATCAGCAAAAAATTTATGATCACTGGCCAGTTTTATCCGGTATGCTTTGGTGGCAATTAACGATTCGAAGTTCAGGATATTTAGTAAAAGGCTCTCTATCAGCTGGCATTCGATAATGTTTCCTTCTACCCTAACAATGGGCTCGTTCGGAAAAACAATTTCTCCTTCGCGAACACTGTAAATAACCCCGTTAAACCTAAAGTTTCTTAGATAGTTCAGAAATTCATTACTTAACCCTTGCCTGGCAAGAAAACCAATATCGGATTCTGAATAAACAAACTGTTGCAATAAATCGAGAAAATCGGATAAACCCGCAAAAACTGTAAACCCGTTTTTAAACGGATTGGTTCTGAAATAGTAATCGAAACTAACTTGCTGATCCTTCTTTCCACATTCAAAATACCCCTGAGCCATGGTTAATTCGTAGAAGTCGGTATACAATCCGGTTATATCAGCACAAAATGACATGTTCTTTCCTTTTTTTTGCAGACTGTTAAAGATATACAAGTTTATGTTCGATAAAAAATTAATCCGCGAGTTTGTAATGATGTTTTAATTTAAAAAGGTCAGATTCACTAAAATCAAAACGACAGGTTTTTGATCTATTGTTCGAGTCAGTATTATTGAAGTTGAGAATCAGTATAATTGAATCATTAGTTGGGAAAACCTGAAGCCCCGCATGAGATAAATGGAAATCAGATAGTGCTAAATATTGATTATGAGCAACAAACTGAAGTTTGCTTATCATAATGTCTTTGATGGATTTCCTGAATGTACTAAATTCATATGCATTATAGGCTTAAAAACAAAGGATAAATACATAAAGGGTAATTCGTGCACACTTTCAGCATCTTACTGCCTTTATAATATTCCTTTTTATAGTACATAACATGGAAAAATCAGGAAGTCCGGACAATAGGCTAAATGAGCAGATTACACGTTTGCGAAATGAACTGGATAAGTTAAAAAAGCAGCTGGAAAATAAAAATAAGGAAGCAGAAAAGTTAAGTTATGATCTTAAGGAACGTAAAAAGGAATTACGTTGCCATAATGCTCTATCATCACTTTTTAATCAACCGAAAATTACCGATGATGATATTACCCGCCAGATATTGGAAATTATTCCTCCTTCATGGCAGTATCCCGAAATTACTGAAGTAAAAATTATCCTACAACAAAATACCTATCAAACTCCGGGCTACAAAGACTCGCGATATGAATTAAAAGAAAAGATTTTTATTGAGAATAAGCCAGTTGGTGAAATTATTGTTTCATATCCACTTGGAAAATTCAAAACAAAGAAAGAAGCTTTTTTGCCCGAAGAAACTGATCTTTTACAATCCATTGCCGAGCGAATCGGAAATTACCTTCTAAGACATGAAAAAACACAGGAGCTACAGAATAGTATTAATTTATATAATAAAGTAATAGAAACTTCACCCGATGTGCTTGTAACCTGCGACCTGACTGGCAGGGTTACTTATGTTTCGAAAAAAGGAGGCAAAATTTTTGGTTATCCTGAAACTGAAGACTTGACCGGAAGAAGCATTTTTGAGTTTTTAGCAAGCGACGATCACACCAGGGTGGCAAAATCAATTGAAGATCTCCTTACCAAAGGGTCGCAAGGTGCTTTGGAGTTTACAGGTGTGAAGGCCGATGGCAGTACTTTTCCAATTGAATCGATTGGTGAATTAGTGTTTGATCCACATGGAAATCCGCATGAAATACTTTACTCGGTTAGGGATATTTCAAAAACAAAACGTTTGGAAGAAAGCCTGGTGGAATCGGAACGGTTGTTGGCAAACATGATGAATAACCTGCCCGGAGTGGTTTACCGGTGTTTAAACAACAATGACTGGACTATGCTTTTTATGAGTGAGGGTTGTATGGAAGTAACTGGTTATCCTGCTCAGACTTTTATCGGTGAAGGAGCTTTGGCGTACAACCAGATTATTCATCCTGATGACCGGCTTCATGTCGCAAAGAAGATAGCCGACGGTTTAAAAAGAGCTAATTCTTTTGAGATTGAATACCGCATCATAACTTCGGAAGGAGAGGTGAGGCATGTTTGGGAAAAGGGTAAAGGAGTTATTGAAAAAGGACAGGTGCAATATCTGGAAGGCTTTATTCGGGACGTAAGCGAGTTAACTGAACTAACCAGACGGAACGAAGAAAAAGAACAGCAGTTCAGAAAAATGGTGGAATCTATCAATGATGTATTTTATGAAATTACCGGAGATGGTAAGTTTGTATATGTAAGCCCGGCATCAAAACGAATTTTTGGTTATACCCCCGATGAGTTATTGGGTAAATCTTTATTCGATTATGTAGTTAAGGAGGATTTACCACTACTTTTTAATGCATTTCGGACAAAACTGAATGAAAACTACGACTACCTTGAATACAGAATTTACAACAAAGAGGGCAATATTCGCTGGGTTCGTTCTTCAACTACTCCGGTTTTCAAAGGAAATCGATTGGTAGGTGGTTCCGGATCGCTTCAGGATATTACAACACGTAAAGAAGCAGAGGAAGAAAAACGTGCGAGCGAAGAAAAATATCGCTTGCTTGTTCAACATTCCGAAGATCCTGTTTTTATTCTTGACGGAGATCGTTTTTTAGAAGCTAATCCAGCCGCAGTAAAATTCTTTGGACTTGAAGGATTAGATATTGAAAGTGTTCACCCCTGGAGTATTTCACCAAAAAATCAACCCAATGGTGAGTTATCTGTAAAGGAGGCAAAAAAGTATATTGAAGAAGCGTATAAAAAGGGATATACCAGATTTCAATGGGTACACATTAACAGCGAAAATAATCCCAACTGGATGGACATCTCTCTTACCCACCTGCCAGACTCAGGAACACAAATAATATATGCATTATGTCGTGACATTAGTAAGACCAAAGAATTTGAAAAAGAGCTTCTTGAACAACAGGAATATAACAAACAGGCGCAGGAAATTGGAAAATTCGGACACTGGAGCTTTGATTTAAAACGGAATTTACTTGAATGGTCCGACGAAGTCTACCGGATTTTTGAAATTGATCCCACAAAATTTAAATTAAGTTACGAGACTTTTCTGAACGCCATTCATCCCGGCGACCGTGAAATGGTTGATCAGGTTTACAAAAAATCATTAAAAGACCTGAAACCTTATGACATTGTACACCGCCTCCTTATGAAAGACGGGCGTGTTAAATATATTAATGAGAAATGCCTGACAACATTCGATTCCAAAGGAAATCCGTTATTCTTACTCGGCACTTTGCAGGATATTACGGAACGAAGGTTAATTGAACTGGAGTTGCGGGAGAAAGAAGAACGGCTGGCTCAGGTAGCAGAACAAAGTCGAACAGTTATTTGGGAAGTGGATAAAGATGGATTGTACACATATGTAAGTCCGGTGGCAGAAAAAGTATGGGGATTTAAGCCGGATGAACTTGTAGGGAAAGCTTATTATTACGATTTACATCCTGAAGAAAAGCGTCTGGATTTCATTAAGGCGACAAAACAGGTTTTCAAAGAAAAACAATCGTTTGTTGAATTGCTCAATCCGATTGTTCGAAAAGATGGAGTAGTTATAACTGTTTTGACAAATGGCATTCCGATGCTGGGTGAAAATGAGACCCTCATTGGTTACAGAGGGGCAGATAACGATGTTACCGAGAAAATAAAAGCTGAAAAACAACTGGCAGAAAGTGAACAAAAATTCAGGAATATTATTAACGGAATGGTTGATACTGTGTGGGTTATTGATTTCGAAGCCAACATCATTGATGTCAATAATTCTGCAGTAGAAATTATGGGTTACTCAAGGGAAGAATTACTTTCAATGCGGATCAGTGATATAGATTATGCCCTTGAATCAGAACAAATAGCATTGCTTGCCGCCAATATGCCTGCTGATATTACCCAGGTTTTTGAAAGTGTTCATACAACCAGAGAAGGTAAACAAATCCCGGTAGAGATCTATTCCAGTCTCATACGGTATGGTGACAAAAATGATATATTAAGTATTGCCAGAGACGTTACCGAACGTAAAAAAGCCGAAAAACAATTAAGACAGAGCGAAAAAAAATATCGTTCAATTTTTGAAAACATCCAGGATGTTTATTATGAATCATCAATAGATGGAACAATAATAGAAATAAGCCCGTCGGTTAATTCGCTTTCCCGGGGACTTTATAAACGTGAGGAACTGATAGGACAATCAGTGTTGGATTTGTATACCAATCCGGAAGAGAGAGAGCTATTCTTTAATGAGATATTTCAAAAGGGAAAGGTTAACGATTTTGAAATAATGATCAAAAACAGAGACGGAGAATCAATTCCGGTTGCGATAACATCGATCATTCAAAAGGACTCTGATGGTAATCCTGTAAAAATTATCGGAAACATCCGCGATATAACAGAACGAAAAAAAGCAGAGCTGGTATTGATTCATCGGGAACAGGATTTGATCGCGGCTCAACAAATTGCACAATTGGGAAGCTGGGAATCCAATTTGCTCACTAACCAAACCACATGGTCAGATAATTTCTATAAAATGGTGGGACTGACCAAAAATGAAGTAGACGATCCGTCTAAAATGTTTTGGTCGATGCTCGATCCGGAAAATAAAAGAATTGCAGAAGAAGCGGTAGAAGAAGCTATTCAAACTGGCAAATCAGTTCCTTGTGAATTAAAATTTCATTTAAAAAATGGAAGTATAATCTGGATACAAGACCGGCTGCAAGCTGAATTTGAAGATGGAAAACCTGTTCGTATGCGCGGGGTTTTTATCGACATAACCGAAAAGAAGAAAGCGGAACAAACGATTTTAGAACAAAATAAGCGCCTAAGTGCTGTAATTGATGCTATCCCAGATTTGATTTTTGTGTTGGACAGAAAAGGTACCTATCTTGAATATTATTGTCCTGAAGATCGGGAATTGCTTTTGCCCAGGGAGCAAATTCTGAATAACAATATGCAGAATACTTTTCCTCCTGAAGTATATGATTTTCATAAGGGCAAACTTGAGGAATGTTTTTCCGGTGGGAAGTTAGTAAGATACGAATATTCTATTCCTGTTAATGGAATCGAGTTTCTTTATGAAGCCAGGTTAAATAAGATGGATGATGAGCGTGCCATCGCTATTATTCAAAATATTAACGAAAAACATATTCAACACCAGGAAATTCAAAAACTGTCAATGGCAATTGATCAGAGCCCGGCAATGACCGTGATAACTGACATGAACGGGAATATCGAATATGTAAATCCGGCCTTTGAGAAAGCAACTGGCTATACTCAGAGCGAAGTTATAGGAAAAAATCCAAGAATACTTAAATCAGGGAGAACAAGTAGGGCTGTCTATAAGGATTTATGGGATACCTTAATGGCAGGAAATGCCTGGAAAGGTGAATGGCAAAACCGTAAAAAATCAGGTGAATTATATTGGGAGAGTGTTTATATTATTCCTTTCAAAAATGAAAAAGGGGAGACCAACAAGTACCTTGCGGTAAAACTTGACATCACCGAACAAAAAAATGCTGAACAGAAAGTGCTGGAACTCAATGCCGATCTGGAAAGAAAAGTAAGTGAGCGGACTCAAGAATTGAACAATCTCAATAAAAACCTGATATACCAGGTGGAAGAGCAAAAACGGATTCAAAAAGAATTGCGCTGGAATCAAACCTTGCTCGAATCGATGTCGAATAGTTCTCCCTTGGGAATTATGGTTGTTGATACAAAGACTTTGGATGTACTTTACTATAATCAACGATTTACCGAGATATGGGGATTTAAGCACCTGGGTCAAATAACTGACCGACCTGTTAATGAAGTAACTGATTTTGTTTCTGGTGCAAGAGAACAAGTACTCGACGTTAATGCGTTTGATAAACATAGGGCTGCAGCTTTTGATCCGGGTAACAGTAATGTTGTTGAAAATGAACTGGAATTTAAAGATAGCAGGATAATAAAGAGATATACAGCGCCATTAAATAGTGATAGCGGAGAATATTTCGGGCGTTTGTTTATTTATGAAGACATAACCAGGGAAAAGAGAGAGATGGCATTTCAACGTGAGCTACTCAAACTTTCTACTCAGTTAACTGGAATTCCTCATGACCAGGTGGTACCAGCCATTAATTCAGCTATAAAAAAGATTGGCGAGATTACATTGGCAGACCGGGCTTATATATTCGAATTTGACGATGTTGATAAGAAATATGTAAGTAATACATATGAATGGGCTGCAGACGGAATAACTTCTGAAATAATGAATCTGCAGCATCTGCCTTCTGAAGCTTTTCCAAAATGGATTGAAGAACTGGAAGCTGGCAAAAATATCATTATTACCAGTTCAGAAGAATTATCAGAAGAATGGAGTGAGGTAAAAGAGCTTTTGGAAGCACAGAATATTAAATCATTAATAGAAGTTCCATTACTCATAGAAAACAAATTAATTGGTTTTGCCGGTCTCGATTTTGTAAATAATTATAGATACTTAAGTGAGAACGAAGTCAAGAATCTTCAGTTGTGGAGTACGATGTTAGCTGCCTTGATCAATAATAAGAAACTTGAAGAGCTTTTGGCACAATCGCGGCAGAATTACTCTACTTTCTTTAATACAATTGATGATTTTCTGTTCGTACTTGATAGCAATGGTAATTTTATGCATGCAAACGAAACCGCAATTAACCGTTTGCATTATTCATTGGATGAATTAATTGGCAATTCGGTATTGATGATTCGTCCTGAAAGTCGGAGAGCGGAGGCAAAAATAATCCTGGGTAAAATGTTGGAAGGTAAAGCTTTAGAGTGTTCTATTCCGATTGAAACAAAAGAAGGTGAGCAGATTATGGTGGAAACCAGGGCAAAGGAAGGTGTCTGGAATGGAATACCTTGTTTGTTTGTCGTTAGTAAGGATATTTCCGAAATTAAACTTTCGGAAGAAAAATTCTCAAAGGCATTTCACTCTTCTGTTGCTTTAATGGCAATTTCCGATGTAAAAACTCTGACTTTAACCGAAGTAAATCAAACCTGGTTAACCGTATTAGGATATACCAGAGAAGAAGTAATCGGGAAAACGACAAAAGAAATCGGACTTCTTCAGGATTTAAAGGCAGGAGAAGAAATTAAGAAAAAATATCTGAACCATGAACCAATTCGGGATATCGAGATACGTATTCAATGTAAAAACGGCGATATCCGAATAGGCTTGTTCTCGGCCGAAGAAATCTTTTTTGGTCATTCGAAAAGTGTACTAACGGTGTTAGTCGATATTACCGAAAGGAAAAAGATGGAAGATGAACTTTTGGCAGCCCAACTGGAAGCTGAACAAGCAAATGCGGCTAAAAGTGAGTTCTTGTCTCGTATGAGCCATGAATTACGAACTCCGATGAATTCAATCCTTGGCTTTGCCCAGTTGCTGGAAAGAGGGAATCTAAACCAAAAACAATTAAAAGCAGCCACGCACATTCGAAAAAGTGGGAAACATCTTTTAAATCTTATAAATGAAGTGCTTGATATTTCACGTATTGAAGCCGGACGCATGCAAATGTCCCTCGAGTCGGTTTCGCTTTCTTCTATTATTCATCAAACTATAGAGATTATCCAGCCTCAGGCATGGGATCGGAAAATTAATATTGAACTTTCAAAGAGTCCTGCATTATCAGAATATATTAAAGCTGATATCCAGCGAATAAAGCAGGTTTTGCTCAATTTATTGAGCAACGCCATTAAATACAATAAAGAAGGAGGAAAAATATTCATTGATTTTGATCTTATTGGGGAGCATGATCCGCAGCTTGTTCGAATCAATATTCGTGATACAGGAAACGGAATAAAAGAAGAGGATATCTCAAAATTGTTTACTCCTTTTGAACGAATTGGTGCTGAACGTACTTCAACCGAAGGAACTGGTCTTGGATTGTCGGTAACCAAAAAACTGGTAGAGGTTATGGACGGTCAAATCGGAGTTGAAAGTACCCTTGGGGAGGGAAGTACTTTTTGGATTGAAATGAAGTGTAGTTCAATACAGAATACTTTTACCCACCATACTATAGGTTCTGCAGCGCAAGGTGAAAAAAAATTGCATACGGGGACTATCGTTTATGTTGAAGATAATCCTTCAAATATTGAACTGGTTGAAAATATCATCAGTGAATTCAGAAAAGGAATGCAACTAAAAACCATATCAGATGGTGAGAGGGCTTATGAATTCATTATGAAAAATAATCCTGACTTAATACTACTTGATCTGAACCTGCCAGGTTTAGAAGGAGATAAGATTCTGGGACTGATAAAAAAAGGAGAAAAGACGAAACATATTCCTGTCATTATTCTCTCTGCCGATGCAATGCCGAAAAGGATAGAAAACCTGATAACCAAAGGAGCCAACGACTATTTGACCAAACCGATTGATATCGATTTATTTCTTGAAATTATTGATAAATCTTTAATCCGTTGATACCTAAACTATGAAAAGACAAGATTTTAAAGATGCTAAAATATTGATTGTTGATGACCAGGAAGCAAATATTGAAATTCTTGCTGATTTGCTTGAAATGGAAGATTTTACCGAGCTAAAAACAATCACAGATTCACGTAATGTACTCAGCCTGGTAGAGAGATGGAAACCAGACCTGATCTTGCTGGACCTGATGATGCCTTTTTTAAGTGGATTTGATATCATGCAAATGTTGAAACAAATCCTGCCTGAAACCGAATTTTTACCAATACTGGTATTGACAGCTGATATTTCAGAAGAAACAAAACGAAAAGCCTTATCTGAAGGTGCAACTGATTTTTTGTTTAAACCTTTCGAATTAGTTGAGGTTTCACTCCGCATTAATAATCTTTTGCATGCCCGCTACATGTTCCAACAGTTACAACACCAAAACAACATTTTGGAAGAAAAAGTGCATGAGCGTACAAAAGAGCTGGAAAAGTTAAATAACGAGTTGGTAGAGGCATATAAAAAAGTGCAGACGAGCGATCAGTTTAAAACCATTTTTATCAATAATATTTCGCACGAAATAAGAACCCCCTTAAATGGGATTCTTGGTTTTTCTCAAATTCTGACTGAAGACAATATTTCAAAAGAAGAAAAGGATACTTATTTCAATAAGATATACGAAAGCAGCAACCGGTTAATAAAAACAATAACAAATTACATTGATATTTCAAATCTCAATTCGGGTTCGCAAAAAGTGGTAAAAAAGGAACTGAATCCTGAGGCAGTTGTATCACAGGTAACAAATGAATTTATGTTGATAGGCCAAGAGAAGCAGATTCCTATAAGAATGGATATTCCTCAAAATGATAACAGAAGGATTATTTCTGATTCTGATATTTTAAAAAAAGTATTGTCTCATTTGCTCGACAACGCGTTAAAATTTACCCATACAGGCGAAATTAAGGTTGGATATAATAAAAGCAATAATTCAATGCTTCGGTTCTTTGTTAAAGATTCGGGAATTGGGATTGCTGAAGATAAGAAGGAAGTGATTCTGGGTGTGTTTGTGCAGGAAGATGAAGGCAGCAGGCGCTTTTACGAAGGTAGCGGTCTGGGGCTTACCATCTCAGAGAAATTTATTGAACTGTTGGGAGGAAAGTTATGGATTGAATCAGAGAAAAACGTTGGTACCACAGTTTATTTCGAGATACCGGGAGTAGAATCTGTTATTCCGGCAGCGGCTAAGATCACTGAAACACAAGAAAAGCCGCAACAGCATACCATTTTGGTAGTTGAAGACGATGCCCTTAATTTTCTGTACGTTAGTCATTTGCTAAATAATCCAAATATTGAAATAATCCATGCTAACGATGGTACTGAGGCAGTAGATCAAGCGATGACTCACAACGATATTTCACTTGTTCTAATGGACTTGAGGATGCCCAAAATGGATGGATTTATGGCTACCAGGAAAATAAAAAAAGCTCTTCCACTTGTTCCTGTGATTGCTATTACTGCATTTTCAGGTATTGAGAGTGAACAGAAAGCACGCGAAGCAGGTTGCGATGACGTTCTTTTAAAACCGGTTAAGCAAAATGTACTTTATTCAAAACTGGCGGAATATTCAATTCATCTACCATAAAAAAGGAACCGATTCGGTTCCTTTTTATATGTTCTTTTAAACTTCTAATTAATTTCCTTTACCAAGAAATATTGTTTGTTCACGATTTGGCCCTACTGATGCAACAGAAACGGGAATTCCCATTTCATCTTCAATAAAGTTGATGTAGTTATTTAATTCTTCAGGGAATTCATTTTGATGTTTAATGGAAGTCAAATCAGTTTTCCACCCCGGTAATTCAACATACACTGGTTTAACATGGTCATTCAATTCGAATGGAAATTGTTCTACCACTTCACCGTCTATTTCATAGCCTACACACACTTTGATAAAATCAAAAGTATCGAGTACGTCGGCTTTCATCATGATCAATTCGGTTACACCGTTTAACATCACGGAGTATTTTAAAGCTACCAGATCGAGCCAGCCACAACGACGCGGGCGACCGGTGGTTGCGCCAAATTCATGTCCTTCTTTTCTGATTTTTTCGCCTGTTTCATCCAGTAATTCAGTTGGGAACGGACCCATTCCAACACGTGTGCAGTATGCTTTAAAAATGCCAAATACATTACCAATTTTATTCGGTGCAATCCCTAACCCTGTACAAGCGCCGGCACAAATGGTATTCGAGCTGGTAACAAACGGATAAGAACCAAAATCGATATCAAGCAAAGTTCCTTGTGCACCTTCTGCCAACACCGATTTCCCCTGTAAAAGTGCATCATTAATTAAAAACTCGGTATCTACAATGTTGTAACTTTTAAGCAGGTCAACACCTTCAAACCAATCTTTTTCACATTCATTCAACATGTTTTCGTAGTCGAACTTGAAAAATTCTGAAAGCATGATCTTATGGTTATCAATCCGCTGGGTATATTTTTCGTCGAAATTGTGAAGGAGGTCACCAACGCGCAATCCTTCGCGCCCGATTTTGTCTTTATATGTCGGACCAATTCCTTTAAGAGTTGAACCAATTTTAGTTTCTCCTTTTTGTTCTTCCGAAGCTGCATCAAGAATCCGGTGGGTGGGCAGAATCATGTGTGCTTTTTTCGAGATATACAAGTTTTTTGTGATATCAACTCCGATTTTATCCAGCGATTCTATTTCTTTCTTAAATACCACCGGATCAATGACAACCCCATTGCCAATTACATTGATTTTATTCTCGCGGAAAATCCCTGAAGGAATGGTATGCAATACATGTTTAATATCATTGAATTCGAGTGTGTGACCGGCATTGGGTCCCCCCTGGAAACGGGAAATTACATCGTACTTGGGAGTCAAAACATCCACAATTTTTCCTTTACCTTCATCGCCCCACTGGAGGCCCAACAAAACATCTACCTTCATTTGAGTTTTGATTTTTATTAAACATGAAAAACCGTGAAAACCAGTATTTTCAACTAATTCTCACGGTTCACTGAATTAGCAGTTAAAAGTAGTAATTATTTTTATTCAGAGCATAAAAAAATCCTTCTCGCAGGAAGGATTCCTTTATTTATAATCATTCGTTTTAAATCTTAATTTTTAAGATTCTCACCATAAATATAAAGTGTGTGGTGAGAAAGTTTGAAATTGTGTTTCAGGCACGCATCTTCAATGATCTCCCTAATTCGGGGGTCATAAAATTCAAGCACCTTGCCATTGCTGATATCGATGAGGTGATCGTGTTGCAAGGTGGCAAAAGCTTTTTCAAATTGTGCAATGTTTTTACCAAACTGATGTTTTACCACCAACTTGCAATCGAGAAGCAAATCAATTGTATTATAAAGCGTGGCACGACTTACCCGATAGTTATTATTCTTCATTGATATATAAAGAGATTCGATATCAAAATGCCCTTCACGACAATAAATTTCATCCAGGATGGCAAACCGTTCCGGTGTTTTTCTGTGCCCGTTCTTTTCCAGGTATTCGGTAAACATGTTTCTGACCGTTTCCCGCGTCTTCTGGTTATTCATAATTAAACCAATTTTAAATAGAATCCAAAAATAGAAATTTTTTTTATTCTTTTAGAATCAATATAAATTATTCATTCAGGTTTTCTACACGGGTAACATTTTCTATACCTTTTATTGTCTTTAATTTACTGATTAGTACCTGAAGGTCGTCTGCATTATGGATGTAAAGGAAGAGGTCTCCTTTGAAAATTCCGTCATGGGTATCGAATTTCACTGAGCGCATATTGATGTTGTGGACTTTTGAAATTACATTACTTACCTCACTCACAATTCCTAATCGATCAAAGCCTTCAAGGTTTAACCGGGTGAGATAAGATTGCCGCTTAAATTTGGTCCATTCTGCCTTTACGATTTTATCTCCCTGGTTGGCAATGAACTTAGCTACTTCGGGGCAGCCTACTTTATGAATAGTGGCATGGTCTTCTGTTCCCAGGTAGCCTACTACTGCATCGCCTGGTATCGGATTACAACATTTTGCTAATGAAAATGTAATATTATCCTGGCCTTCCTTTATTACGAATGTTTTCTTTCGGTCTATTTTCTCGCCTACTTCTTCCTCTTCGTTTTCTTTCTTTTTATTCCCTCCTCCAAATGTAATGTTCCAGTATTTTACAAGCTTGTTTTCCGATTTCTTCCCAATAATATTTTTGATATCTGTCAACTCAATGAAACCCATTCCAACTTCGGAGTATAATTGTTCTTTATTGTTCAGATTGTAGTGGGCCGTGAGTTTCTTAAAGTTATTCGCAGAAAGTGGTTCTTTTTCCGCCAGTAATGCTTCCTCAACCATTTGTCTGCCCAACTCAATGTGTTTGTTCTTTTCCAGTTTAAAGAAGCTTTTGATCTTTCCCCGTGCTTTTGCCGTGATGGAGAATTTTAACCATTCAGGCTTGGGTACCTGGTTTTCAGAAGTCAGAATCTCAATTTGATCGCCATTCTGAAGCACATGGCTTATCGGCACAAGTTTCATATTAATTTTGGCACCAATACATTTGTTCCCAACGTCAGTGTGGATTTCGTAGGCAAAATCAATTACCGTTGATCCTTGTGGAAGTGAGATTAAATCACCTTTAGGCGTAAATACGTTAATTTCGGTGGCGTACAGGTTTAGTTTAAAATCGTCGAGGAACTCAAAAGCATCCGAGTCATTGGACTGAAGCAATTCCCTGATCTGTTCAATCCATGGATCCAGTTCATTTTCAAAGGTCCGAATATCTTTATACCGGTAGTGAGCGGCAAAACCATGTTCGGCAATATCGTCCATCCGGTCGGTTCTTATTTGTACTTCCACCCAGTGTCCTTCCGGCCCCATCACCGTTACATGCAATGATTCATAGCCATTTGCTTTGGGTGTTGTTATCCAGTCGCGAATCCGATCTGGTTTTGGTTTGTAAATGTCAGTTACAATGGAAAGTACGTCGAAACACTGGCGCTTCTCCGATATTTCGGGTTTTGATTTAATAATGATACGAATAGCCAGAATATCGTACACTTCACTAAAAGAAACCGACTTTTTCTGCATTTTTCGCCAAATGGAGAAACTGGTTTTTAGCCGGTGACTAACTGCGCAATCAAAGTCTTCCTGTTTAAGTTTTTCTTCGATTGGTTTGATGAATTGATTAACAAGGTAGTTGCGTTTTTGCTCCTGGTTGTGAAGCATCAAGTGGATTTGTTCGTATTCTTCCGGGTGTTTATGCTTGAAACTCAGTTCTTCCAGCTCCACTTTAATGGCATGTAACCCAAGTCGGTGGGCGAGTGGAACGTATAAAAATAAGGTCTCTCCTGCAATCTTGATCTTTTGATTGGGTTTCATAGAATCAAGGGTACGCATATTGTGCAAGCGGTCGGCAATTTTAATCAGAATTACACGGACATCATCCGACAATGTCATTAACATCTTTTTTAGGGTTAATGCATGTCTTGAATCAAAATCACCTGAAAGCTTGGTAAGGCCATCTACAATCCTTGCCACACGTTCACCAAACATGTTTTCAATATCCGATAAACGGAATTCGGTATCTTCCACCACATCGTGCAGTAGTGCCGACACAATGGATGTAGCTCCTAAACCCAAATCGACAGCAACAATCCGCGCAACAGCAATCGGGTGAATGATGAAAGGTTCGCCCGACTTCCGTTTAATCCCATCGTGGGCAGCATTCGAAAAACGAAAAGCCCTTTCGATCCGGTCAATCCTTCCCTCGTCGAATTTGCCGCGCAGGTCTTTCAATAAATCCTGGTAGGCGTCTTCAATGTATCTTATTTCAGCCTGAGTAAAGTGTTTCACCTGTCTTAATCTGTCTTATAAATCCCTGTCTTCAGAATATCCTGAATGTATAAAGTCTTTCTTATTCCTGCTCTTCTTCCAGCTTCCAAATCCCGATCGGTATCGCCAATAAGTACGGATTCTGTCCGATCAATGTTGTAGGCTTTTATCGCCTGTAAAATTAAACCCGGCTTTGGTTTCCTACAGTCGCAGTCTCCTGTAAAATCAGGATGATGCGGACAATGATATACTTTTTCAATTCTGATATCTCTCTTTTCAAACTCCTTTGTCATCCAATCGGTTAACTGAAGGTACTCGTTTTCAGAGTACAAACCTCTGGCAATGCCTGATTGGTTTGTAATGATAAAAATTAAATAACCTTCCTTTCTAAATGCCCTGATCAATTCAAAAATTCCGGGTTGAAATTCAAAATCTTCTATCTTATACACATATTCTCTTTCAATATTAACAGTGCCATCCCGATCGAGAAATAGTGCTTTCCTTTTCTTAGCCGTTTTCATGGGCAAAGAGTTCCCGTTCTACATTTTCACAAACAATATGCCCAAC
>Ga0116152_10000723_pt1 | contig 27237 bp, 21 predicted proteins | sample AD_UKC119_MetaG_FD_89894 | JGI IMG/M metagenome (GOLD analysis project Ga0116152, IMG submission 89894) | Active sludge microbial communities of municipal wastewater-treating anaerobic digesters from Hong Kong - AD_UKC119_MetaG | ecosystem: Engineered > Bioreactor > Anaerobic > Digestate...
GGCGAAGGTGGGTGGCCCAGAGTTTCAACTCTGGGGTCACGATGATCGCATTTGCATGCAACGCTGAGCCAACAACGGGGGGCATGCCGACGCCCCAAGTCTCGGGGCGCCTTGCTTGCCCTCAAAGGCATGCATGAGAAGTCGCGCGACCGCGGCCCGCGTTGTGTGCGAATCCATGGCGGCCCCGATGACGGCCGCACCCTCCCCTTTGAGGGGGAGACTGTCCGGGAATTGTGTCGCCCTTTCAGGGCTAAACCCGAGGAAAAGCTAACCACGGGTTGCGCTCCGACCGCTATGCGGTCTCCGCTCCACCCGTGGCTAAAGACTGACGCTCCTTCGGAGCTGTGTTGGCCTCGGAAACACTGGCGTTTACGACGGTTCTGCAAATCGGAAAATCTCACTCGAATTCCCGGACAGCGTCCCCTTTGAGGGGGAGCATGCCACCCGGAAATCGCGTCGGGTGGCATGCTTGCCCTTCAAGTCAAGCATGAGAAGTCGAGCAAACGCGGCGCCAACATCACGGGCAAATCTCAGCAAACGTGGGTGGCCCGGAGTTTCAACTCTGGGGTCACGATGATCGCATTTGCATGCAACGCTGAGCCAACAACGGGGGGCATGCCGACGCTGAACATGGGCATGGGAAGTCGCGCTGACCGACAATTCACTCGACTGCCGGCCAACGGTCCGCACAGCGGCCCCTACCGCTCGACTGCCGACGACCGGCTCGCACAGCGAACCCCACAGGCTCCAAAAAAAGCAACGGCGTCGGCAGGTCGCCGACGCCGTCACGAATTCCTCAATCACACTTCACGAGGCGCCACATCGCAAATCGTCAGATCCAGTTTCGATCTCGCAGCGATGTGATCAGTTCGTCCGCGCTGACGAGCTGCGCCGCCGTGCGGAGGTCGCACTTGCAGCGTTCCTGTGCGGCGCGGGTGCGCTTCCACGCGTCCGTCATCAGCTTGTCGAGGTTCGTCAGCACCTCGTTCTTCGTCGTCATGCCTCCGCTCTTCGAGTGATGCCATTCGACGTAGCTCGCCGACACGCCGCCCGCGTTCGCGAGAATGTCGGGCACGATCGGCACGCCGCGATCGCGCAGATAGACATCGCCCTCCGCCGTGACGGGACCATTCGCAGCCTCGACGATTGAGCGCGCCTGGATCTTGTGCGCATTCTTCGCGTGGATCACGTCGCCCATCGCCGCCGGAATCAACACGTCGACCGGCAGCTGCAGCAGTTCCTCGCCGTCGATCGAATCGCCGGGGAAACCCACGACCGATTTCGTCTCGGCCACATGCCGCATCAGTCGCGGAATATCAAAGCCGTTCGGATTATGAATGCCGCCGCGCACGTCGTTCACGGCCACGACCTTGAAGCCCATCTCGTGGCAGAACAAGGCGCCGAACGAACCCACGTTTCCGAAGCCCTGGATCGCGACCGTCAGCTCGTTCAGCGGTCGCTTCAGCACGTCCTCGCCCAGCAGCCGCGCCGTCGTCGCGACGCCACGTCCCGTGGCCTCAAGTCGGCCGGGCAGACCGCCGATACCGATCGGCTTGCCCGTCACGCACTCGGGAATGTGCATCTCGCCGAAGATGACGGCCATGTCGGAGGGACCGCTGCCCATGTCCGGCGCCGGCACGTACACGCCCTTCTGCAGGTCGAGCCGCTTCTGCGCCACCCATTCGCGAAGGAACGACGACTTGAGGAAATGCGTCAGCGGCGCCGGATCGATGGCGATGCCGCTCTTGCCACCGCCGAACGGCAGCTTCATCAGGGCCGTCTTCCACGTCATCAGCTCCGCGAGATGCGCCGTGTGCTCCAGCGTCACGTCCGGCGAAATGCGGATGCCGCCCTTGGCCGGTCCCCGCAGCAGACTGTGATAGACAACATACGCCTTCGCCGAGAGCGACTCCGTCTCGGAGAGCTTCAGCCGAAGCGAGAGGATCGTCTGCCGTTGCGGTTCGGCGAGGATCTCCATCGCCGCCGTCGGAAAGTCGATGTACTGCGCCAGATTCTCGAGATCGATAAAGCCCATGAGTTCGTCTCCCACTCCTCGCCTGAATCGCGCCTTCGCCGTCGCGATTCCGCTCCCGTTGATCGGCGTCCGATGACTCGTCCGGTTCGACGCCCGCCCGCGCGAAACGCGGCATCATATCCCCGCCTCGCCGAGTCCGACAATGGGCCCTGGATGGCATCGAACAGGATGTTTCCGGACGAACATTCCGACGCCCCGTCACCCGGCGGTCGCGTCAACAGGGGAATCAGATGTCGCCGCTGACGCGATAGAGAAGCCAGCCCGTCCCCTCGTAGAGCATTTGCGGAAAGACGAGGACCCGCGATCGCCAGCTCATGCCCGCGGCGTCTCGCGACTGTCGTTCCCAGCGAGGCTCGCGCATCACGATACGCCGATAACCCGCCTTCTCGAAGACGGCCCGCGCCCGAAGCAGATGCGTGTAGCTCGTCACGATGATGCACGTGTCGTTGGCGATGTCGATGCCGCCCGCCTTCGCCACGGCCGCCGGATGATCCGCCGTGCGCCGGGATGTCGCCTCCACCAGCACGCGATCCGGCGGCGCGCCCCATTCAATCGCCTGGGAGCGCATCTGATGCGCCGCCGGTCCGAAGTTCGTCACGATCATCGTCGGCGCGTATCCGTCCTGAAGCAGGCGGGCCGCCTCGATGACGCGCCCCGGCTCCCCGCCGAGGCAGATGATGACGTCCGCCTTTCGCAGTTCATCCTGCCCGTCCATCGCGGCGTAGATGCGATTCGGCAGCGGGCTGAGAATGAACAGCCCCGTGAGGATCGCGCACACACCGACGAATCCCGTCAGCCGCCGGACCCATCGGCGCACGAACCCGACGCGCGGCGCCGGGACGCCGGCCGGCGAATCCCCCGCTGACTCCGATAATGGCGTTTCATCGGCGCTCACAAACGCTCCCGCTTATTATCCACCCTGAACAGCCGACCCCGTATTTCGTATGACTCTCGAGGCGCTTTTGCATATTGTCGAGTCGTCAGTGGAACGATACGCTCGATGGAACCCAGTATATCGCCGCCCAACGAAGGACCCAATCAGGACGTGACGCACGCCCCATCGCCATCGTCGCCGGAACCCATCAACGAGACTGTCCAGCGTGTGGCGGAATCGTGGTACGTCGCCCCGTCCAAGCCGGCGCCGCGCGGCTGGCCGGTCTATACCCTCGACTTCGTTCTCGCCACGCTTCAGCGCTGCGTTTCGGAACCCGAGAAGGTCCGGCGGACCGCCGGCTGGATGCTCATCGGTCGCCTCGTCCGCGCCGGCATGGCGATCGCCCAGAGCCTGATCATGCTGGTGGCGTGGACGCCCGTCTTCTCCTCCCTCCTGGAGACATTTGCGCGCGTCTATACGCGCAACGCGTTCGGTTTCTTCCTTCGAGCCTGTTACTGGAAGGCCCATCTGCGTTACCTGGGCCAGGACACGATCATCGATCAGTACACGGAGATCTGGGGCGCCTCCTCCGTCTCCATCGGCTCACGCTGCCACATCGACACGAACGTTCGGCTCGCGGCGGGTGAGCGGCGCCACGGCCAGCATGGTTACATCCGCATCGGCAGCCATGTCCATCTCGGCCCGGGCGTCCACATCGCAGGTCGCGGCGGCGTGCGAATCGGCAACTTCGTGGGTGTCATGGCCAACGCCCATCTCTACAGCGCAACGGGCGTCATCGTGAAACCCAGCGACCCCGGACAGCTCATCAGCATGTCGCACATGGCCCACGCGACGCATCAGCACATTGTCGAAGGCCCGATCGAGATCGGCGAATACGCCATGATCGGCATGTCGGCGAGATTGATGCCGAATATCCGAATTGGTCGCGGCGCCATCGTTCATGCGGGTTGCGAAGTGACGGGCGACGTGCAGCCCTTCGCCAACTTCGGCGGTCTGCCGCGCGGTCGCCGGATTGGCTGGCGCAAGCCCGCCCGCAAGAGCCCGAAGTGGAAGCCGCATCGTGCGATCTACGTCGCCCCCGACGGCGGCCCGACGATACGCGAGATCACGGATCCGGAGGATCATCACAGCATCGACGGCGTTCTCGACCTGCATCTGGAGGCGTTTCACGCGGGCATTACGACGCGACTGGGGCGCGAATTCGTGCAGCGCTACTACGACGCAATGATCTGTGAGCCGGATTGCTCGCTGTGGATCGCGGAACTGGATGGCCGCGTTGTCGGCTTCCTGGGATGCACGACGAATCGGCATCACTTCGAAGCCGCGAACCGAAGCGGCGCAACGAGATTCCTGGCGGCGTGGCGATTCGTGACATTCCGACTGAGCCCGATCGCGGTCCTGCGGGCCCTCCGCAAACAATCGCTTTCCCGCGACTACCCGGATGAAGCCGAACTGCTTTCCATCGTTGTCGCGCCGGACGCCCGGCGGCTCGGTCTCGGCAAGCGATTCCTCGACATCTGGCGCACAGAACTCGAAGAGGCGGGCCTCGCGTCCTACATCGTCTTCACGGACAACCCCGAGGGAATCAACTTCTACGAGAAGTACGGTGGCGAGAAGCTGTTCAAGTTCAACATGCGCGACAAGTGGTCGGCGTGCTATCGGTTCAGGGCGGAAAACCTGCCCAGCGCCGACGCCTCGCAACGGGAGGCGACGGCGACATGACGGCGTCGACGCCCCATCCCCCGCCGTCACACGCGGACGCCATCAGGATCCTGGACGGTGTCGCCGACGACCCGACGCAAGTCGCCCTTGCGTCGGCCTATCGCCAGTTCGACGCGCTGGCGGACGCGATACCGCACACCTCGCTGCGGCTTGCAGTTCTCTCGACGTTCACAACGGCGCCGCTGATCCCCGCTATACGTCTGGCGGCGATTCGCGCCGGCATTCGGGCCGATGTCTGGAACGCGCCCTTCGGCCAGGTGGCGCCGACACTGATCAACCCGCAATCCGGGCTCGACGCCTTCACGCCGGATGTCACGCTCGTCGTCACACGGCTCGCCGACATCGTCCCGAGTCTGTATGACGGCGCCGGCGCGACGTCGACGCCGATCGCGCATGCGATCGCGGATTACCTGAATCAGCTCTCAGCGGCCATCGGCGCATTTCGACAACGCTCCCAGTCGACGCTGCTGATTCAGAATTTCGAACGGCCCGACTACGTCGTGGCGGGTCTCGCGGAAACGGAGGCGGCCGGCGGACAGATCGATCTGTGGCGCAGCGCGAACGAGCGACTTGGCGAGATCGCCGCCGAGGCCGGCAACTGCTGCGTGATGCAATACGACGCGCTCGTCGCGCGGCACGGCGCAAGCTCCTGGATCGATCCGCGGACCGAACTCTTCGGCCGAATTCCCGTCGCGCCCAGGCGCTACTGGGACTACGCCGGGTTCATCCGCCGATACCTTCAACCGCTCGCGGGCAGGACCCGCAAAGTCATCGTCCTCGACGCCGACAACACGCTTTGGGGCGGCATTCTCGGCGACGACGGTCCCGACGGTATCAAGCTGGGGCACGACTTTCCCGGCAACGCCTTCACGCGATTCCAGCGCCGGCTGCTCGCCCTGCAGCAGCGCGGAATTATCCTCTGCGTCGCCAGCAAGAACGAGCCGGGCAGCGTGGAGCGTGTCATCGAAACGCATCCCGACATGGTCCTGCGGCCCGAGCACTTCGCCTCCATGCGCGTGAGCTGGGCGCCGAAGCCCGACGCCGTCCGGGAGATCGCGGCCACGCTCAATCTCAACACCGACAGCTTCGTGTTCATCGATGACAGCGCCGTCGAATGCGCCATGATGCGCGAGACGCTGCCCGAGGTCCTGACGGTCCATCTCCCCGATGACCCGGCGCGTTATCCGTCGGTGATTGCGTCGCTCGACTGTTTCGATCAGTACACGCTGTCGGAGGAAGACAGGCGGCGCGGCGCGATGTACAAGGCGGAGGCCGATCGCCAGCGCCTGGCGTCCACGACAGTCGACCTGCCGACCTTCTATCGCGGGCTCGAAATGCGACTGTCGATCCGCGTCAACGACGAGCGCGCCGTGTCGCGCATTGCGCAGATGACGCAGCGCACGAACCAGTTCAACATGAACACGATTCGCTGCACGGAAGGCGACATCCTCGCCTGGATGCGTTCCGGCGACCACGACGTCGTCACGCTGTCGCTCAGCGATCGATTCGGAGATTCCGGCGTCGTCGGACTGGCCGTCATCCGAAAATCGCACCGGCAATGGACGCTGCACATGATGCTCATGAGCTGCCGGGTCCTCGGACGCACCGTCGAATCCACTTTTATTCGATGGATTGCGACCAGGGCCGACGCCGCCGGCGTCTCGGTTCTGGCGGGCGCGTTTACGCTTACGCAGAAGAACAGGCCATTCTCGGATTTCTACGGCCAATGCGGGTTTTCACCGCCGTCGCCGGATACGAACGACTCGCTGTGGGTGTTGAAAGTCGAATCGGCCGATACAACAATACCCGACTGGTTTGACATCGAGTCGGATGCGGTGGCGTGACCCCGGCCGACCGCACGGGCCGTCAGAGCGCCAGACACAGGATCCGTCTCCAATGCGGGACGTGATGGGAGCCGCCAAGGCGAAATGACCAACGACGAGAAACTCAAGTCCATTGTGAGCGCCATCCTCGGCGTCAGCGTGACGGATGTTCACGACGCCCTGAGTTCGACGGACGCCGACACGTGGGACTCGCTGAATCACATCAATCTCGTCACGGCCGTCGAAGAGGAGTTCGGGGTCCGATTCCCGACAGAGCGCATGGACCAGATGAAGTCCGTCGCCCTCATCAAGGCGGAACTCGGCGCCCTGGGAATCCAGTTCGATGCCTGATCCGCGTGAGGCGCCGCGCAACCACATCAGATTCATCTGGTGGATTGCATTCGTCGCGGCGTGCCTGCTGTTCGCCGCAACGACCAATCGCGGAGCGCAATGGCAGGATTCCGGCCTGCACCAGGTCCGGATCATCACGAACGACATCACGAATCGCTACGGTATCGCGACGTCCCATCCACTCCACTTCTACATCGGCCGCATCTTCAGATCGCTGCTGCCGATCGAACCCGGGTTCGCAATCTCCCTGGTCAGCGCACTGGCCGGCGCCATTACCGTCGCCAACATCGCCCTGCTCGTGATGCGCTTCACGCGAAACGCCGGTGCGTCCGCCATCGCCGCCATTGCACTCGCCTTCTGCCACACGTTCTGGCAACACGCGACGCATACCGAAACCTACACAATCGTCGCAGCCCTCCTGACGGCCGAATGGCTCTGTATCGAACGATATCTCGCGACACGACGTGGCCGCTGGCTCGTCCTGCTGTTTCTTGCGAACGGGCTCGGCGTCGCCAATCACATGCTGGCCGCCTTCGCCACGCTTGCCGACGCCACTCTGCTCAGTCTCGCCATCGTGAAGCGCCAGGTGAACTGGAAGCTGCTCTTCGCCTGCGCCGCGATCTGGATCGTCGGCTGTGTTCCACTGCTCGAATACATGGTTCGCGACTATCTCTTCCGCGACGACCTCGGCAGGACAATTCACTCGGCGCTCTTCGGCGAATACGCGGACAGCGTTCTCAACACATCCGTCTCGATCCGATCGCTTGCCATGGGGTTTGGCTTCATTGTTTACAACTTCCCCGGCGTCGCGATCCCGCTGGCGATCTACGGCGTCGCGCGGGGGCGACGTCGAATCCCCGACATCCTCCGACGGATTCTGCTTGTGGAGGCGGCGATCTACACGCTGTTCGTGCTGCGATATTCGATCGTCGACCAGTACAGCTATTTCTTCATCATCTATCTGTTCGTGGCGTTATTCGCCGGCGTCGGAGTCGAACGGCTTCGTGAGTGGATGCGGCCCCGGACCCTTCGCATTGCGTACGCCCTGGCATTTGTGACCGCCCTCTGGACGCCGATCGTCTATCTGGCGGCCGCTCACCTGCTGGAGAAGCGACAGTTCATGGCCGGCGCCATCGCAGGGAAACCCTATCGGGACGGGTATCGCTCGTTCTTCGTCCCATGGGGCGCCGGCGACAATCACGCCGACGTTCTCAACGAGGTTCTCGCCGACAGGGCGACGCCGAAGACCACCATCGTCCTGGAGGATCGGATGATGGCGTTCGGTGTTCAGTACGCGCAGGCGCTGCATCGACTCAACCCGTCGACGCGAGTCGTCGTCGCCGCAGACCTGCCGGATGTGAGTCGGGACATCACGCTGGCGACGGGTCCCGTTATCCTCGTACCGCGAGATCGGGGACATCCGCAGGTTGAGCCCGATCTCCCATGGCGTCGGGACGGGGATATCTACATTCTCGATCACTAAGGCCGCGGGCTCGCCGCAATCCGCGTTACTCCGGCTCGATCAGGGCCGCGACGGCGCCCGCGGGATCTCGAATCACGCAGGCCTTTCGCCCCCCCATTGAGCGGGGACCGTCCAGTACGGCGCCGCCCTTCTCCACACAGACGGCCGCGCTCGCCTCGACATCCGCGACGGTAATGTAGATCAGCCAGGCCGCGGGCAGATTGGCGTTGGAGCCCCTCGCGTGGCAGACGCCGGCAACCATCTCGCCGTCGGCGTCCTTCATCACGTGGTCCGAATAGCCGCCCATATCGAAGGGCGCCGATCCCCATCCAACAACGCTCTCATAGAAGGCCCGGATGTTTTCAGCGTTGTCCACCGTCAGATCCCGCCACGTCACACTCCCGACGGCGGGTCGCTTCGTTTCACTCATATCGCAAATCTCCATCGCACGCGGCGCGTGCATACAGTCACTTCCCCCGAGACCGGCGTTTCGCCGCTGGAAAATCAAGAAATGCTGAAATTGTCGATCCCGGCGTCAGGCGCCCGCGCGCGCCCATCGCCATCCGACAGCCCCGCAGCGCGCCAGCGTATTGCCCGCGACTCAGGGACCGGGATCCGCCGCGCTCAGGAACGCGATCACGTCATAAACAACGTGCGCGCCAACGGCCAGTCCGAACCCGCGAAGCACATAGACCGCCGCCAGGTAGGCCCCGGCCGCGGCGCGAAAAGCGAATTTCCCGGCGTCCCAGGGGTCGCTGCCGATGGGCCGATGATGGCTGACGGCGAAGAACAACGAAGAGAGAATCACGGCCAGGGCCACGCCGACCGACTGCCGCAGACGCAGGACATCGTCGAACAGGAATGTCAGAAACTGGATCACGATCAGCCGGAACACGAGTTCTTCGTAGATACCCGCGCCGATGCTCAGCAGCAGGTTGTCCCATTGCGTGCCGGCCTTGAGCATGCCGCCTTCGCTGACCTTCATCAGGAACCAGTTCAGTCCGATCAGGGGAATCGCCCAGAGCAGGCTTTCACCCGCCATGACAAACAGCGCCTGCCCCCGCACCTTCCAGGGCTGGCGAAGCTTGATGTGCCAGCCCAGCAGCACGACGACGAGCAGAACGCCGGGCAGGTACACCCAGGAGGCGCCGAAGAGACTGAAGAACCAGTGCAACAGCTGCGGCGCCGCGAGACTCGGGCGCTGCGCCGAGGTCGATGAATACGTCAGCGCCATGCCGATCTCGTAGGCGAAGATCATCGGCAGGAGGAACACAAGGCTCTGGAGCGGTCGGCGCGTGATATGCAGGTAGTCGTCCGGCCACGCGTTGGCCTTGACTCGGCGCGGACGTCTCGTCTGCGTTTTCGGAGGTCGTCTGCGCTGCGTCGCACGGGCCATGAACGTATATTGCCTCGGCATCTGAGCGCGTGCAACGCACGCGGACGAAATCACCTGAGCATTCGGCCCGTTGGCGCCGGGCTCGCCGACGAAAGCGACAACACGTGCCGCAACACGATTCGACGCTGCAGGACTTCTACGATCGACTCTTCGAGCGATTCGGCCCGCAGCATTGGTGGCCCGGGGAATCCGACGTCGAAATCGTGGTCGGCGCGATCCTGACGCAAAACACGAGCTGGACCAACGTCGAATACGCCATCGACAACCTGAAGCGAGATCAGCTGCTCGACTGGCGCTCACTTCGTGACATCGATGACACGGCGCTCGCGGAGCGAATTCGCCCGGCGGGGTACTACAACCTGAAGACCAGGCGACTCAGGAACTTCGTGAACTGGCTGTGGACGCGCCACGACGGCGATCTGGCGCCGCTGAGGCGCGCTCCCCTCGCGGACGCGCGGGCGCAGCTTCTCGGCGTCAATGGGATCGGTCCCGAGACGGCGGATTCCATCCTGCTCTATGCGCTGGAACATCCGATCTTCGTGATCGACGCCTACACCGGACGACTGCTTCGCCGGCATGGTCTGGTGAATGAGAAGGCGACTTATGGCGAGATGCAGGCGATGTTCCATGACCGGCTTCCGCACGACGTCGCGACGTTCAACGAGTACCACGCGCTGATCGTTCGACTGGCCAGGGAGCACTGCCGCGTTCGCGCTGAATGCGCAAAATGTCCGCTGGCGCATCACGCGCACAACGAACATTTGCGATAGCTTGAAAACTGGCGAATCCCGATGACGAGCTACACGGCGGAAAACGAGTCGATTTCGCCGCAGCCGCGCCAAAGGTCCGAGGCGGGTCAGCTCATCGTCTTGTTCTTGTACATCTTGTAGCCGACAAGAATGACGACGATGCCCACCAGCGGCAGAAGCTGCCACCATTCGAAGAAGCTGCCTTCGGCCTGCGGGACAACTTCCTGGGTCCCTTCCTGAGCGAGTATTTGCGTGAGCATCGCGTTTCTCCACACATCCGGGGGCGTATGATGAAGCGGCGTCACTTTGCCGAACTTCGGATCCTACTCGCCACCGTGCCACTATGAACCTATCTCAACCACGATGGCGCGCGCCGGGCGCGCAGACACCACCGACAAACCACCAGTAAACAGCGCTGACGCCCCGTGTCAAGCGATCCAGGCCCTCGCCCCCCGAATCCGCCCCATTCTGCGGGGATGGCCCCGCTTTCGGCGCCGCGCCGCCGGGTACAATTGTCCCGACCCGCGCCGCAGAGACAGCGCATCTGGTCGAACCCGCCTGCATCACCATATACTCCTCGGGCTTCGCCTGCGGCGATTCGGTAACCAATCAAGGATTGAAGCCCATGACGCTGACGCTGGGAGACGCCCCGCTCCATCTCGACCTGCTCGCGGAAATCCACCATCGGCCCATCCGCGTCGAAATCAGTCCGTCCGCGAAACAGCGAATCGCAGACGCCCGCGCCGAAATCGAACAGCACCTCGCCTCGGGCGAAGTGATCTATGGCGTCAACACGGGCTTCGGTCGCCTCTGTAACAAGCGGATCGGTTCGCAGGATCTCGCCAGGCTCCAGGAAAATCTGCTCGTTTCCCACGCGGTCGGTGTCGGAGAACCCATTCCCGACGAAATCGTCCGCCTCATGCTGCTGCTGAAGATCAACGCCCTGCTCGCCGGCGCCAGCGGTCTTCAGCCCGCGTGTATTGAAACCCTCACGGCGATGCTCAACGCAGACCTGCTGCCTGTCATCCCGCGCCGCGGATCGCTCGGCGCGAGTGGCGATCTGGCGCCGCTGGCACACCTCGTTCTGCCGCTGATCGGCCGCGGCGCGGTTCGTGTCAACGGCGTGGCAGTCGCGGCGGACCAGGCGCTGGCCGACGCCGGCGTCGCGCCGATCACGCTCGGCGCCAAGGACGGCCTGGCGCTGATCAACGGCACGCAGATGATGCTCGCGTATGCGACGGACATCGCGATCCGCGCGCGCCGACTGGCAAAGTACGCCGACATCATCGCATCGATTTCCATCGAGGCGGCCAAAGGAAGCCTGAGCCCGTTTCGGGAAGGACTGATGCGGCTGCGACCCCATCGCGGCGCCGGCGAGACATCGGACAACGTCCGCCGTCTGATGGCCGACAGCGAGATTCTCCCGTCGCACGCCAACTGCACGAAGGTACAGGACCCCTACTGCCTGCGCTGCGTCCCGGCCGTCCACGGCGCCTGTCGCGACGCGCTCCGGCACGTCTGCGATGTTGTCGAAGTTGAACTGAACAGCGTGACGGACAATCCCGTCATCGTCGACGGCGACGTCGTATCGGGCGGCCTGTTCCACGGCGAGTCGCTCGCCATGACGATGGACTACCTCGCCATGGCGCTGACCGAGTGGGCGAATATCTCGGAACGCCGGCTGTACATGCTCCTGTTCGGCGATGAGGAACTGCCGGCGCTGCTGTTGCGGGATACCGGACTCAACAGCGGATTCATGATCGTGCAGTACACGGCGGCGTCACTCGTCAACGCCTGCAAGACGGCCTGCATGCCCGCGAGTGTCGATTCGATTCCGAGCAGCCTCGGCCAGGAGGATCACGTCAGCATGGGCGCCACGAGCGCCCTGAAGTGCCACGAGATCCTCGATCACGCCGAAATGGTCCTGGCCATCGAACTCCTGGGCGCCTGCCAGGCGCTGGACTTCCGGCTCCCGCTAAGACCCGGAATCGGTCCCCGTATCGCCCACGCCACGCTTCGCCGGGACATTCCGTTCGCCGACGCCGATCGCGCCTTCGGCGGCGACATCGAAAAGGCGATCGAGATCCTGCGCCATGGCGATATTCTGAAGGCGATCGAGGCGGAAATCGGCGCGCTGGCCTGATCGCACGCGACCCGCCGGAAAACTCGCCCTTTGGCCGGCCCCACGCGGCCCTTATAATCCGAACAGCGATGGCGGCGAGCAAGTCGAGTCGTCGCGACGATTGGACGATGAATAACAGGATGGGAGGCAATCGATGATCGGCATTGTATGTGTTCTGGTGGAGTCCACGTTGACGCCCCTTCAGGGCTTTCTCAACTTCTTCCTCAACCTCTTCGGTCTCGACGGCGTGTCGTTCGTCAGCGACATCCTCGGCTTCCTCGGCTGCTCCTGATTCCCTCCGGACGCCGCTCAGCGCCGCCGCGCCCGACGCCATCCGAAATCGCCATGGAGTCGAAACGATGACAAGTCTCTTGTGTACCCTCGTCACGGCCTTCGTTCAGATTCCCCAGGCCATCTTCGACTTCTTCTACGGCATCTTCGGGCTGTCGGCGCCGGACCTCACATTCGGCGTCGGCTCCATCTTCGGCTGCAATCTCTGACGCCCTGACAACCGCGACGCAATCCGCGAAGGAACGCCGGACGCGACGCCCGCCCCCGACGTCTCATGTCGTTGGAGCGCGGACTCCGCGCGCCCCGATAAGCTCTCAACCTTAAGAAAGATTATGAAGATTGCGTTAAGCAATTCTGTAATAATCGTGTCGACATGACGTTTCGCCACACCGGGTGAAATTCGACTAACCGGCCGAATCGCTCGTGATTTCGCCGATTCCCGCCACCTGTGCACCTGAGGCGCCAACCATGAAACACGCAATCGCCGTCGCTATCGCCGCCATTTGTCTCGGCTTCATTTCGCAGGAGCTGCGCGCCCAGGATCTCTACGACACGACGGTCCTGCGGACCATGAACTTCACGTTTGCCGACGCCAACTGGGAGACGCAGCTCCGCCAGAACTACGTGTCGCAGACAAACATCCTCGCCGACCTCGAAGTCGACGGCGAAGTGTACACCGATGTCGGCGTGCGGATCCGCGGCAATACGTCCTACACGGCCCTGCCCAGCGGTTCGCAGAAGTTCTCGCTGAATGTCGAAATGGACTACGTCGATCCCGATCAGGACCTGCTGGGCTATTCGTCCCTCAACCTGAACAACGGTTTTCACGATCCGACATTCTGCCGGGAAGTCCTCTACAACAACTTTGTCGCCGAGTTCATCCCGAATCCGCGCGCAAATCACGTGCTCGTCACGATCAACGGGGAAAACTGGGGCGTCTATATCAACGTCCAGCAGTTCAACAAGACGATGCTCAGCACGCGTTTCCCCGACACAAGCGGTCTTCGCATCAAGTGTGCGAACAACCCCAACGGTCCGGGTCTCCGCTACGTTGGAACGAGCCCGGCCAACTACTCGGGCTACGAAATCAAGAATGACGGCGGACTCGCCGACCCGTGGACCGCCCTGATCGCCGTCTGCAACGCCGTCACGAACGGATCCCTGACGGACTGGTCACAGATCGACGAGGTATTCGCCGTCGATCCGTCCATCTGGTCGATCGTCCTCGAGAACATGCTGACGGACGACGACAGCTACGTGAACAAGGGCGCCGACTTCATGCTCTATCGCAATCCGACGGATGAACGCACATTCCTGCTGCAGACGGATGCGAACGAGACATTCACGCAGGCGAGCTGGACCGTGACGAAGAACTTCACATCAACGACCAAGCCGGTGCTGAGTCACGTGCTCAGCGTCGCCGAGCTTCGACAGCGATACATGGCGCATTTCCGCACGGCGATGGAAAACCTGAGCTGGACCTACTTCGAGCCGAAGGCGACGGCCCTGCGCAATTTGATCGACGCGTCGGTACAGGCCGATCCGAAGAAGCTCTACTCCTACGCCCAGTTCCAGACCAACTTCACGAGCACCGTCAGCCTTGGCGGCGGCGGTCCCTTCGGCGGCAATCTCATCGGCCTGCAGGAATTCGTCGACCAGCGAGCGACATTCCTCAACAGCACGGCCGAGCTCGTCGCCAGTGGCCCGACCATTCTCAATGTGCAGGCCTCGGACGACGCGCCGGACCCCGCCGACAGCGTCACGATCACGGCGGATGTCACGCCGAGCGGCGGCGCCATCGCAACTGTCGAACTGTTCTATCGCCCCAATCCGACGGACATCTACCAGCGCGTCGCCATGACCAACATCGGCGGCGACACCTATGGCGTCGTTCTGCCGATTTCGGCGACGGCCGGCCAGCGCGTCGCGTATTACGTCGGCGCAACGGCGTCCAACACATACGCCTCGTCGACCTTTGCGCCCGCCCTCACGGAATGGGCGCCGCTCTACATCAACTACACCTTCGGTTCGACAGGCGGCATGCGCATCACAGAGTGGATGTACTCCGGCGACAGCGGTGAGTTCATCGAGTTCACCAACCTGTCAGACGATCCGATCGATATGACAGGCTGGAGCTACGACGACGATCACGTAACGCCCGGCGCCTTCGATCTCAGCGCCTTCGGTGTCGTCCAGCCGGGCGAGTCCGTCGTCATCACGGAAAGCGTCGAAGCCGATTTCCGAACGGCGTGGGCCCTCGACGCAAACGTAAAGATCATCGGCGAACTCGGGGTCGCGACGGGGAACAACCTTGGCCGCAACGACACAATCAACCTCTACGACGCCGGCGGAACGCTCATCGATCGCCTCACGTACGGCGATCAGACGTTCGACGGCTCGATCCGAACGCGCGACGCCAGCGGTCAGACCTGCCTGGGCAACGTCGGGCAGGACGATGTCATCGCGTGGGAACTCTCCGAAGCCGCTGACGCCTTTGGCTCGACTACGGCGACGACCGGCGAAGTCGGCTCACCAGGAAGCTACTACGCCCTCTCCTGCGGCTGCATCGCGACGGGACCGGCCGCCGACCTGAACTGCGACGCGTTGATTGACGCCGGCGACATTCAGGCGTTTACGCTGGCCCTGACAGACGCCACCGGCTACGCGAGCGCGTACGCGTCGTGCGACATCAACAACGGCGACATGAACTGCGACGGAAATGTCGACGCGAATGACATCCCGGCGTTTGTGGACTGCGTGCTGGCCGGTGGCTGCCAGTAGGCGCGCCGGCAGCGCTAGACCGTCGCCGGCCCGCGTTTGCGTGAGAGCGTGTAAACAGCCAGCAAGAACACCAGTTCCATGATCAGGAAATAGTGGAGCGGCAGCGCGACCATTGCCGTGAAATGCAGGCCGGCGCCCAGAATCAAAGTCACGACGGCGCGATTCCGTGACTGAACACGAGCGGTCCGATCCAGGTTCAGGTTCATGAAATTGCTGATCAATTGCGATCCCACCAGGAGCATCGCGACGTTCGCAAGCAGAATGCCCGTTGCAATCAACAGCGTCATCAACCGCCCCCAGACGCCAGCGCGTCCAGTTCGTTCCGCATTGACTGGCCGAGACTCGGGTTCACCATCGTGATGTAGGCGATCATGCCCCGCAGCCAGCTCTCGAAGAACGGATGATTCTCGCGATTCTGCCGCGCAAGCCCCTCCCGCTTCGCGCGATGGAGAATCGCCCGAATCCGGCGGACCTCTTTGCGGGGCACATTGATCCTGTCGTTGACGACCAGCCCCGTCACAACCTGCCGCTGATTCGGCCGGAGCACGCGCGTCTTCTTTTCGTTGACCTCGAATCCTTCGTCCTGCGCGATGTGGCGGATCCGCGCAAGCAGGTAGCCGACGTGCGCGTCGCCCGCGTCCCTGCGGGAAAATGACAGGTCGTCGGCGTATCGCGTGTATGTCCAGCCGAGTTTGCGGGCAATGCCCGCCAGGCGTTGATCGATCCCGCGCGCGATCAGGTTGGAGATCGCCGGGCTCGTGCAGGCGCCCTGCGGCAGCGCCCGGGGCCCCGTCGCGGCAAAATAAGCTCTGCCCTCATACTTCATCTCACTGCGCGGCGATTCCGTGCACAGCAGCGCAAAAATCGTCGCCACAGCGGGCGAAAAACCCAGCGAGCGAAACATCCCCATCACACGCGGAAATGTGATGGATGGGAAGAAGTCCGTCAGGTCCACATTCACGAGCGTGTTCGCGCCGACATGGGGCGCGGCGTTCGTGACTGTGGACCGACCGGCAACGAACCCATGCGCCGCATCGTGTGTTCCGACCTTCGCCAGCACGTTTTCAAGGATCCAGCGTTGCGCGGCGTCCATCGCCTCGTGTGGCGCCGACAGCAGTCGTTCGCCGCCGGACTTTTTCGGGACCCTGAACGACACGTAATGCGTCCGCTGCGGCGCATCGCTGTGGTAAGCCAGGAACTTCAGTCGCGGAATCGAGATGTTCATCGCGGCCGACACGTCAGACGGCGTCGCCAGCGACGGCAGTCCGGCGCCGCGCAGCGCTTCGACGTTCGATCGGCGATCCGCCAGCCCCCGAGAAACACCGCGCCCCAGGAAGACGATGTCCGTCGCCCGCCGCCGCGCGATCGCTTCGGCCCGGGCCTGCTTTCGACGCGCCGATTCTTCAATCTTCTGTTTCCTGCGAGCCGCCCGTTCCTCGCGCGAAAGCTGAACCGCCGCCTCGCCACGACGCTGAACGGCCGACCAGTCCCCTCGCGCTTCGCTCATCGCGCGGCCGACGTCATGGATGTGAACAAGCTCTTCGGACGAAATCAGGCCGAGCCCCACCATCGTGCGATCGATGACCTGGATGCGCGGCAGGCTGGCGTCCGGGATCACGTTCATCGGATCGAAGTAGGCCGACTTCATGGATCCGGCGGCGGCGATCGTGCTCATGGCTTCCGCCGTCGTCATCGGCCTGAACTTCTCGGCGTCCAGCCCGGAGAGATTCTGGGGGCGTACCGGCGGCGGCGCGACGGCGCCCTGATCGGCTCGCTTCGTCTGCGCGAGCGGAATCGGGTACGGCGCCCCACGCGGATGATTGCAGTTGGCGCAGAAGCGGGCCCCCGCGCGATAGGGCTGCCGGCATCGCGCGCAGAACTCCCTGCCGGCGGGCTCGCCGCCAATGACGCGCCTGATGAAATCGAACAGCCCCATGATTTACTCGCCGAATCTTCGACAAAAGATCGGGGGGCCGATCACCTGACTTCAGATCTCCGGACCGAGGTCGTTAACCAAGGCTCTACACGCCAGCCGGCGCGTCGGGAGTCTTGACTCGTCATGGCCGAACGCGCCGGCTGGCGTGTAGAGCCATACGAACAACGGCCTTGGGGACGCATGCAAAGCCAAACTCACCCACGGCGGAACGCCGCAGAAAAAGTCTCAGGTGATCGGCGATCCCCCTTTCGTATCGCACACCGCGCGACAGCTTGTTCTACTTTCGCGACGGCTAGACAACGTGTTCTCCCGTGGCCCATCGGCGCATTCGATCATACCAGTCGCTCGTCGAATGGCCGCCGCCGCCGGACCGATGGTGCGCGTCTCTCAGCGCCTGAATGTGCCGGCATGGACCGTTCCGAATTCCGTACTTGTAGTGATAGCCGCAGAGGCATTTGCCCTTGCGGATGATCCCCTCGTCGTCGATCAGCGCCTCGACCTGCTGGTTCTCCGCCTTGCCGACGAGAATCACGCCGCCTCGCGGTCCGTCCATCGCCGACTGAACCTGAACGCGATTCTTCCCGAGGATATCCATCGCACCGGCGCGTTCGGGATGTGGCGGTCCGAATTCCCGCTCGCTCAGCGCCATCGGCAGGGCCTGACGCCATCGATAACAACCGGCGTCCAGATCGTGAATCACCTGGCCGCGCAACGCGAGCTGATTCAGCGAAGCGGCGGCCGCGTCCATCGCGACGCCCGCCCGGTTCGACAAATCGCGCAACGACGAGCGGCGCGATTGATTCAGTTCCGTGGCGACGCGGGCGACGTGGCTGTCGTCGGGCGCGACGGGCGCCATCAACATGTCGACGGCGGAACCCCGCGTCCAGTCGTTGGTCGTCCAGCCCGACAAACCGAGTGTCAGCCGCATGGCGCCCATCCGAACGACCCAGAAACTCGGCAGGCCCGTGCCCAACAGATAGACGTCGACACCCTCAGCCAGCGGCAGCAGCCGGGAAAGGACGAGCAGGCGTCGCCGCCCCCAGATACGAATCGGATCGCCCACCGGGCCGGAATAAACGGCGCCGTGGCTGTCGATCGGCTGCTCCCAGGGTTCGAGGACCATTCGCGGCGCCTGTCCCTCCCGCAGCTCAAAGCGGATCGCCCGCGGACTCGTCCGCGCCTTGCGCCGCTTGAGGAATGCGAGCAGGGAATAGACGCTCGCCACAGAGAGCGAGACTTTTCGCATCGGCAGGCACATCGCCGACTGCAGCTGCATGAAACCGCGAAGCCAGCCGTCGGGCAGGTCGATCTTCTCTTCGTGATAGTCCGGCGAGTCCTTCGTCGCGACGGCGAAGCCCTCCGGGTTGATCGAAAATCGCGTCTCCCGATAGGAACGCAGCGACTGGAAACTGTCGTAGAGGTTCCACGAATAATCGACGTTGGTCGTGCCGTGGGCGATCCCCGTGTCCGGACCAAAACAGTCTTCACGGTTCGCCGTCAGGCAGCCATAGCTGGACTCATCGGCGGAGAAACACTCGAAGAAGACAACGTCGTCCGCGACGGTGATGATCGGGTCGTACGGCATCAACAACCGCCACAGATTCGGATCATTCCTGCGAAGCCAGTCATTCAGACCGCGACGGGCCTTCCAGTACCTGCCTTTCGCCAGCTCAAAGGACTTTCGCAGTTCCGTGTGAATCGGCTGTGCGCGTCGCGCCTCCAGCTCCCGCCGCGCCTCGGCGACGGCGTCCGATCGAATCTGCGCCTCTCGCTGCCGCTGATTCTCCTTCCAGAGCTGGTAACCGGACTTGTCGCGCGGCTTGAAGCGAAGATCGTTGATGACGACATCATGCAGCGCGCTGATCGCCTCGCGAAACCGCACGGGATCCTTCAGCGGCGCGTCGAACGCCACACGATCCCTCGACAGGTCCGGCGCAAATTGCAGGATGCGCGATCCCGCCGCCTGGCGAATCGCGCTGCTCCCGTAATAAGCGGTCCGCACCTGCATCACGCCGCCCCCCCCATCGCTTGTGGAGCCTCGAGCTCGGGGATGATCCGCGCCACGATGGCCGCGTGAGCCGGCTCGCGCGAGAGCATTGACGCGACGGCGGCCAGTGCGGCCCGCCGCTCCGTCGGACGGATGGACCGCATGGCGATCGCGATGACCGGCAGGAGTCGCTCCGCCTGCGCGGGTTCCCGCTCAATCGCCCGAACGATCTGCCGCAGGGCGTCGGGCTTGCGCCGACCGCCGCGATGCACACTGAGAATCACGGCCGCCCAGACAGGCGCCAGCCGATCCGATTCACATCGCCCCGGCAGACTTCGCCGGCGCTCCAGCCGCTGCACGACGCCGAGCCGCACATCGTCAAACGGCGTTTCAATCAATCGCGTCCACAATGCGGGTTCGTTCCAGCCGAGCGACGATTCGTCGAGCCACGCCAGCGCGGCGCCGCGCATGGGCGCCAACGAGCTGTCAAAAAAGGGCGTGATAAATTCAACGTCGAACAGCGCAAACGTTCCGAGAACAGAGAGGGCCCACTCGCCCATCTCCGCGGCGATCGACGCGCACGCCGCGTTGGCGAGCCCGCTGAGCGCATTCGGGGGAACCGGACGCGTGTTGTGCCGCGTGCGAAGCCACTCCAGGCCAAGCTGTGCGACGGGCGACGGCCGGGCACACGCAAGCGCAACCAGCTGCTCCGTCGTCAGTCGATCCATCGAAACATGCCGCCGCATCGCGTCGCAGATCATCGACAGCGCGCCGTGGTTTGAAACATCCGTCAGCGACAACCACTCATCGATTCCCACGCTCGACAGGGAATCCAGATTGGCGAACGCATCGGCGGCGAAGGACTGCACGCGCTCGTCGCTGTGACCCAGCAGACGAATCAGCCGCGCCGGCGACAGTGACTTCAGAAGTGGCGCGTGATGTTGATGAGTCAATTCGATCGCCCATTGGCGGACCAGACTGCTCTGCGCCGCTCCCACCAAGTCGATCAGGGCATCGAACGCCTCCGTCCGCCGCCACAAGTCGTCGTGATCCGGCGCCGCCCGGAGTTCGCTCAGCGATCGCCCCTCGGCGAGCCGCACGTGTGACGCCGTGAACTCGATCGCCTCGTTCCCTGCGAAACACGCGTGCATCAGCGTCCAGTTATCGATGATGTTCTCGCCCACCTCGAAATCCGCATCTGTGAAGCGCCTGAGCGCATGGGCGATGCCCGGAACGTAGCGATCGGGATTCGAGTACCCCAGGAAGCGAAAATAGCGCCACACGCGCCGCCGCAGGTAATACCGCGTTCGATACGTGAAGAGCCGATCGTCGACGCGTGGGCGATAGTCGTCGGCAGGACCGCCATAGGCGCCCCGGGGCCGCGGTTCCGCAATGTGCGGCGCAATGCGATTGTGCGGGCTGGTCAGGAATTCGCCCTGACGATCGGAGCGCGCAACGCTGTCGAAGTAGTAGCGACGTCTTCGAACCCGTCGAACGACGCGATCGAACGCAACGGCGCAGACGCCCATGATCTCGTCGTCCCCGCGCTCTTCGGCGTGTTTGAACAGGCGTTTGACGACGAGTTCATGCCCGCGGCAGTCGAGGGGTTCTTCAAAATAGGCGATAATCTGGCGCCGCGCCCAGTCGCGCGTGTCGCTCTTCAACCGCTCGACGACGGTCGACAACAGCGTCGGAACGCGCACGTTGCGCAGATATGACAACAGCCGATCGTCCTCGGCGGCGAACAGTTCGTCGAGAAGAATTCTGGATGGCGTGCCCGATTCGCCCATCACACGATGACCCGTCGCATTCCCCTGCGCGCCGTCCGAACGGATCGGCGACCCGGTTCGTACCATACCGGGAGGGTGATGTCGTTGGCAAGCGCCAAACGATCGTCGTGCGCCGAAGTCTGACGTGAGTTAAGGACAGACGTTTCCGAGTTCCGCCTCGAACAGATGGACGTCGGCGACATCGACGACGTTGTCGCTATTCAGATCGCCGAACAGCCCCACGCCCGTCATTCCGAACTGCGTCTGAAGCAAGGCAAAGTCGAGCATATCGACATCGCGATCGAAGTCGAAATCCCCCTCGCACGGCGCATTCAGCGGTGTCAGCTTGTACGCCGCGCCGCAGGCCGACGCGTCTGACGGACCGATCGGCTCGATGCGCACCCAATACACGCCCGGATTGAGGAACAGGAAGATATTGACGGGTGAACACGCGTTCACGGTCGCGCCGTCAATCAGGAAGCCGGGGCATCCGTTGGTGGCGTCGAGGAACAGCGCCTGTGCCGGGGATTCGGATTCGAATCGATAGGAGAAGTCGCTCGCCTCTGTCAGTTCGACCTGATACCAATCGACATCAACGACGATATTCTCGCCATCGAAATTGATCCCCGTCGTCCCGCAGTGAACTTCGCCGGGGATCATCGGCGTGAAAATCGGCGACGCCTGATCACAGCCGTAATTGGTGACGTCCACAAAACCGGCGGAACAGTCAGGCTCCCCTTCCGATATCCCCATCGGATCGCAGAACACTTTGCACCCGCATTCGATGCAGGAGGAATCGACGCCGAGAAAGACGCCAGACAGGCTTGAACAATCGTCGCTCGTGATGAACTGACACGCCAGCCCGTTGAGACAGCAGGCGCCCTTCGGAACCCCGCAATCCGCAATCGCGGCCAGACAGGTCTGATTCGCCACAAAGCGATCGTCCGGTCCGACACAATTCTCGATCGGCGTGTTGTTCGTGCAGGCGCCGTTCTGCTGATTGCAGCACGCGCCGAACGCCCCGCCCGGCGAGCCGAGCAGGCAGAACGCAAAGTCCGCGTTGTGCCGGAAAGGTCTGGGGTAGTCGGTAATCTCGCGCACGGAACCACCGCCCGTCGCGCTCGAATACGACCACAGAAAATAGCATGTCGGATCACCATAGCCCACGATGGATATCCACCCGCGCGTCATCGCGACGGGTTCGATCAGCTCGACTTCGTATTCATTGACCTCGGATTCGTAATAGACGATTCCTGTCGGTGTGCGAAGCGCCGGGATGAACTGCGAAGAGACGACCGGCCCGGGGTCACCTCCCTGATCCTCGTAGAACTTGATCTCGAAATCCGGGAGCGGCTCCTCGCATTCCACAAAGGCCGTGGGATTGATCGGCTGAAGATCGAAGCCATAGAAACGCACATGCGTGATGACGCCGTTGACGCCCTCAAAGTCGTCATACACGACGGCGCCCCTGGAATTCTCCGACGTGTAGGCCGGCGTACGATCGAAATAGTCCGCCAGCGGCTGCGCAAAGAGCGTATTCGACGGACACGTCGGCGGCGGCGGACACTCGGCGCACGTGGTCCCGGCGCCGATCCAGTTCCAGCCCTCATCGACGCATTCCGCCTGCGTCAGTTCAACGCAGAGGCTGTAGCCCATGCAGCAGCCGCCCGTGGGCGCCCCGCAGGTCGCCTGAACGAACTGACAGACGCCGTTGGGAACATACGTCTCATTGGGCCCCTGGCAGTCGGCCTCCAGGACACCATCCTCGCAGGTCAGCGCCCGCGTCTGGTCGTTGCCGCAACAGGCGCCGATCTCCACGCCGCAGGCGGGCGACAGATCCGCGCACAACGTGTCCGGCGTGAATCGCTGTGAAGGGCCCAGGCAGTTGACGATCTCAACGTTGTCTGTGCACGCGCCGACGGCGTCGTCACAACAGGCGCCGAACACACCGGAATAGGTACCGCGGATACACACCGCGAGGTCGATCGACTGTTCAACCTCGGCGCAGCCGGCGCAGACGGAGAAGTTGTCGCCGGGGCTTCTCGTCGGCGCCCACACGAAGTTGCAGAGCGGATCGCCCATGCCCAGGATGGAGATCCAGCCACGGGTGAGCACGCAGGCTTCCGGCAGAATCACCTCGTATTCGTTGAGCTCGAATCCATCAATGTAGTACACGCCCGTCGGCGTTCGCGTCGCCGTCAGCGTGTAATCACAGATTGCTTCGGCCGGTCGATCGCCGAGGTCCGGATGAAACGATATCTGAAACGTGTTGTCCGTTTCGACACACTCGTCAAACTGCCCGCTCGGCGGAATGCCGAGATCAAACCCCCAGAACGTCACCTTCGTGATCGGGCCGACCAGCCCCGAAAAACGCTCGTAAAACCGAGTTCCCGCGCTCAGTTCCGACACGCCGGCCGACTGGAACTGAAATGGATTGGCGGGTCGCTGCGCAAAGAGCGAGTCCCCAGGGCAGCCCGACAACAACGGGCAGTCCGCGCAGGCGGTATCGGGGCCCAGCCATCGAAGGCCTTCCGTCAGGCAGCCCAGCTCCGTCGTGATATCGCACGTCGACTCCCCATAGCAGCATGCGCCCGTCACGGCGCCTCGCGGCGCCCCGTTCTCGTTTCCCAACGGCCCTGCTGACGATTCGTCAGATGTTGAGGTCAGGATGGGCGAAACCGGCGGAGAATCCGCATGCGCGAATTGTGATGCAGCCAGGAAGAGTATCGAAATGAGCGCGCAATGGATGACCGATCGATTCATGTCGGCAAAGCCTCCCGGGTTGGCCTACTCGGAGAATCGGCTCAGTAATCCGAGCTTTTCGCGTTGCTGCGAAAAGAACGCGAAAATGGCGGCTTCACAGAGAAATCGTTGAATCCGCCAATCGACAACGTTAGCATGAAACGGACCTCTGTTTCAAGCCAAAGTTGCGAATCAACCGATCGATCGCACGAACAGGGCTTGAGCGAAACCACCTTTTCCGGCGAGCCAGTCACGGAGACGTTGTGCATGCCCAGCCGCCTTGCCTCCGCAATCGCAGCCTCGATCGCCCTCCTGACCTGCAGCACGCTTCCGGCCGATGGTGTTGTGACGGTTCGCCTGCGCTCATCTCAGGCCAATGCAACGCTATTGCCCGGCGCAACAATCGACTGGCGAATCGAGGTCGAAGTCTCGCAGGGTGACAACGCGGGCCTGGCCCTGTTTCTCGCCGATCTCACGCAATCGCCCGCCAATCCGCAGGTATTCGATATTCCGCCGGCCGCGAGCGTTCCGCCGCAGATGCAGAACTTTGACGCGCCCAATGGTTACGCCAATCCCGGCGCCGGCTACGTCGGTGTTCAGGTCGGCGATCCCGGACAGCGAAACCTCCGCCAGATCGGCGGCGCCCAGAATGGCTTCGGCCAGGCGGGGACGACGATGGGGCAATCGACAAATGTCGTCGCCGGCGTCGGTCAACCCGGACCCATCATCGTCGCGGATGGCGCCTTCCCGGCGCCCGGCGTTCCCGGCTCGTATTCGATCCTTCTGGAGAACGTCGTCGCGAACACCTTCGTGTCCGTCAATACGGCGCCGGCCGTGTCGCCGGCCAGCCCGGCCGCAGTGCTCCCTGTCGAATCGATGCTGACTTTCACTGTTGACGACACGACGCCGCTTCGTGGCGATATGAACTGCGACGGTATTGTCGATTCTCGTGACGTGGCGCCCTTCTCCGTCGCCCTGACGGACGCGGCCTCCTATCCGGGCATGTATCCGTTCTGCATGATTTCTCAGGCGGATGTCAACAACGATACATCCATCGATACCAACGACATCAGCGAATTCGTCGCCTGTCTGCTCACGGGTTGCCCCTGATTCCGGGACCGCCCGCGTTTTCATTCAACGTAGCCAATCGATCAACTCTTGTAGGAGGGGAAGACCATGATTGACCTTGCTTCCACGCGCTCTCGACTGATCGTCGGGGCGCTCGTCGCAGTTGTCATCACCTGCGCGAACGTCGCCAGGGCGCAAAGCGGCGCCTGCTGTCTCAACGGAATGTGTACCGATGTCGTCGGGCCCCTCGCCTGTACCGGCCCCGGCGGCATCTACCTTGGAGAAGGAACCGCCTGCGAATCGGATGGCTATCTGTGCGACTTCGGCGCCTGCTGCACGGGCGAAGGATGTCTCCAGCTGCTCCAGATCGAGTGCAATCAGGCGGGCGGCGTCTTCCAGACGGGCGCCGAGTGCGGTGAAGGATTCTGCGGCGCCTGCTGCACGCTGGAAGGCCAGTGCATCGACTCCACATCGGACCAATGCGCCAATCTGGACGGGGCCACGTTCTTCGCCGGCCAGACCTGCGAAAGCAATCCATGCGGTCCGCCGCCAACGGGCGCCTGCTGCGACAACAGCGCCTGCTTCGACAACATCCTTGAAGACGCCTGCGTCAGTGGCGGCCGCCTCTGGGCGGGCCCCAACACGACGTGCAATGACGAGCCGCTCCCCTGCGATGCCGGCGCCTGCTGCGTTGGTACAAACTGCGTCTTCGTGATTCCGGCGCAGTGCGCCAGCCAGGGCGGTCAGTTCCTGGGGGGCCCCTGTTCCTCAGGCGCCTGCGCCCCGCCCAGCGGCGCCTGCTGCTCCGGCACGAATTGTGTCATCACGATCCCCGAAAACTGCACGGAGGAACTCGGCCGCGTCTATCTGGGCGACGGAACAACATGCGAAGGCGATCCCTGCGGCGAACCCATGGACCCGACGGGCGCCTGCTGCACAGAGTCCTTTGGCTGCCTCAACGATGTCACCGCCACGCAGTGTGCCCTGAGCAACGGCCTCTACGCCGGAAACAACACGACCTGTGCGAGCGGCATCTGCGATCTCGGCGCCTGCTGCCGCGGATCGACCTGCACGTTCGACTTCCAGATCGCCTGCATTCAGGCCGGCGGTGAATACCTCGGAAGCGGCGTGACCTGCGAGAACTTCCCCTGCGGACTGCCGCCTGTCGGCGCCTGCTGCCGATTCGAAGGCGGTTGCGAGAACGATGTGGCCGCCTCGGCCTGCACCGGGTCCGACAGCTGGCTTGGCGCCGGAACACAGTGCACGGCCAACGCCTGCACTCCCGGCGCCTGCTGCAACGAAAGCGGCTGCTCGGATATCTCTGAAGCGGAGTGCGGCGCCATCGGTGGCCTGTTCATTCCGGGACAGGATTGCGCCAGCGGCGCCTGCAACGCCGGCGCCTGCTGCCTCGACGGGTTCTGCGGAATGGCGCCCGCATTCAGCTGTTTCCTCGCCGGCCGCACCTTCATCGGCGCCGGGGTTCCGTGTGATCCGAATCCCTGCCTGCCGTGCGCCACGTGCCATGGCGACGCCGATGAGAACGGCGAGATCAACGGTCTGGATATCGAAGCGATGGTCGACTGCCTGCTCGGCGCCGATCCCCTCACGTGTAAATGCGCCGACATGAACATGGACGGAACCGTCGGCCTCGACGACGTCAGCGCGTTCGCCACTGTCGTGCTTGCCGGCGGCGTCTGCGAAGGCGGTTGATTCCGGCGGAAACTTCGCCGTCCGTTTCATCAATCGAACCGGCGTTCCCTCGTGACGACAACAGGCGTCCCGAGGAACGCCGGTTTTTCCCTGCCTGAATCTCTGAACGCTGACGCGGCTAACGCGTGGGCGCGCGCCGACCTCGCCGCCGGCTCGGACGCGCGTCCAGCGTCGTCCTGAGGCTGGCGGTCAGCACTGCGATGAGCATGTTGAACGCGCGCCGTTTCCCGGCGCCGACAAAACGCTGATTCACTTCCAGCTCGATACCCAGGTATTCCGTCGTTCCGAACCGCCTGCGAAACGCCGTCGTCAGACCGTCCGCGGCGCCGCGATAGGGATAATTCAGGCGCACACGAATCGCCGGATCCAGCGATCGAATGGCGTCCCGCCAACGGCGA
>Ga0116152_10000729_pt1 | contig 27104 bp, 23 predicted proteins | sample AD_UKC119_MetaG_FD_89894 | JGI IMG/M metagenome (GOLD analysis project Ga0116152, IMG submission 89894) | Active sludge microbial communities of municipal wastewater-treating anaerobic digesters from Hong Kong - AD_UKC119_MetaG | ecosystem: Engineered > Bioreactor > Anaerobic > Digestate...
CTCTCTTCAGGGGGATTTAGTTTTACCTGATTTTCTTTCATATTTTGCATTATTCTTTTATTCTTATATGCTAAATATCTCGTAAATAGCCCTATTTTACCTACTATGACCTATGTACTTGTTCCCGAGTTGTTCCCAGGAATTATACTTTTTTATGCTAATTTGTTCCCAGGATTTTGTTACAAAAAAAAGGAGAATATAATCTCCTAAAATAATATACTTATGCTGTAACAATATTAATTAATTCTTCATAGCTATTAACCATATCATATTTTATATTACCATCAGTAATGCTTTCAAAATGTTTTTTAGCACATGCAATCTTAGCTTTTTCGACATCTCTTAATTCTAATGAATCCATTGATCCTTTAGTTTCAGCTATAAAATAAATATGCTTGAATGTTTTATTTTCAAATACTATAGCCCAATCCGGATTATAATTTCCTACAGGTGTTGGTATTTTAAATCCACTTGGAAGTTTTGCATATACACTTACTTCTCCAGCTTCTAAATCTTTTGCAAACTTTCTTTCATTTTTAGAATCAGTAACAAGATAATTATATATATTCTTTTTAACTTCTATGGCATTTTCATTTAATTCAGCTTTAATATTATTTATTGTAAATATATCATTATCATATTTTTGATCAGTCTTATGATATGTAATTCCATCTATAATTGTTGTTGCCTTTTCACTATTAATTAATGTTGAAACTTTTCTAATAAACTCTTCTGGATTGTATTTAAATTTATTAAATAATTCACTATTAATTGAAGTTAAAATTTTAATTATGGTTGATCTTGTCAATCCTGTATCAGAAGCAATTTGCCCAACTAAATCATATTTAACATTTGACGGAGTAAAATCTTCAACCACATCAGTTGTTGTTTTTACATCAGTCATTGTGGTCTTATCATTTAAAGAAACACTTGAAATGGTTTCTTTTTGCTCTCCAGAAGTTATTCTAACTTTCATCTTAGTAATGATTAAATTTTCATTAATTGAATTTATACATTTTTTTATTAATTCATCAGTATTAAATGATACTTCATATACTGATTTTATATTAATCTTGTTCCACAAATCTTGAAATTCTTTCTTTTTAAAATTATCATTTGGAACTAAATCTTTAATATTCATTCTATTTTCATTATTTACTAATTTAGTATTAGTTGAATATAATCTTTTCATTAAAGAAGATATTTCTTTTTCAAATCCTATTAAAGCAGGCATTACTTCTAATTTATCATTTTCCATATCTTCAACAAACTTATCAGTTATCATATAATTGTTATCTTTATCAACATATCCATTCATTACATTAAATATTAAGAAATCTTGAAAATGTTCACTTGTAAATTCATATTTTTCGCCTGTATCATCATTAATTAATACTTTTCCAGTAAAAGATTCATAAGTAAAATTCTTTGGTCTTTCAGATAAAGAATCAGCTAATTCGCTTTGTAATGCATCAGCAAACTTTTCATATGATTCACTTGCTACTACAGTTAAAGTATTTATATTGTGAAACATTCCTTCAAGAACAGAATAATCCATTCTATCGCCATTATTATTTACACAAATACGAAGACCTCTACCTATTTCTTGTCTTTTACTTATTTCAGAATTACTTCTTTTTAAAGTACAAATTTGAAATATATTTGGATTATCCCATCCTTCACGAAGTGCTGAATGAGAGAATATAAATCTTACTGGTTCATCTAGACTTAACAATCTTTCCTTATCTTTCATAATAAGTTCATAGGCATCTTCATCGAATGATAACATTTCTTTTTTATCATTAATTGTCGGATCTACTTCATGTCCTTTTTTATCAATTGAAAAATATCCGGCATGAATTTTTCCTGTATTAAAACTATCTATATATTTTGTATAGTCTTCATCAGTTATTGTTCTATATTCATTTAAAATATTATTATATTCTTCTTCAAACATTTTAGCATATAATCCCTTATATGCAGTTCCATCTTCATAATATTTATATTTTGCAACTTCATCAATAAAGAATAAAGATAATACTTTAATTCCTAATTTATGTAATTCTTTTTCTTTTTCGAAATGAGATCTTATTGTTTCCCTTATTTGAATTCTTGTAATATATTCATCATCAACATCGCCAAATGCTTGACCTACTTGTATCTCTACTCCATTAGTAAAGAATACTTTATCATATGAATCATATCTTCCATCTATTTCGGATACTACATAGTTTTTATATTCAGATAATCCACCTGATAATTGAAACAAATCCATTCCTGCAGATAATAATTTAGTAACCCGTCTTACACCAGTAGTGGTTTTTTGTTCAATTTCCATTCTTGCAACAGGTGCATGTTTTTTACTTATATCAACACTATCTAAATATAAATAAGTATCCTCTGATTTATTATGTAATAATTCTATTCCTTTAACATTAATCTTTTTAACAAGTTTTTGATTATAAGCATCAACTGCATCTAGTCTATATATCTTATTATATTCTTTACCTTTTTTATGAGTTGCTGAATATCTTAATGTAAATAGTGGCTTAAATTCATCTAATAATCCTTCAGTTTTATCACCAATCTTTTGAGGTTCATCTATTATTAAAATAGGTCTTACGCTCTTAATTACATCAATAGGTCTTCTGGATTGTAATTCATCTAATTCTTCAAATATTCTTCTTCCAGCTTTACTTGAATTAACTTTGCTATTAAATGCTTGATAATTAATTATCATTACTTGAATTGAAGAATCGGATGCAAATGTATTTATATTAGCAATATTAGAACTATTATTAGAATTATATACAAAATATCTAATTTTCTTCTTATAAAACTCTTGAAAATGATCTTGTGTAATTTCAAAAGACTTTTGAACACCTTCACGTATAGCAATGGAAGGTACCATTACTATAAATTTACTCCAACCATAATGTTCATTTAATTCATACATGGTTTTTATATAAGTATAAGTTTTACCAGTACCTGTTTCCATCTCTATAGTAAAATCAGTTAAATTATTTCCTTCAGTATAAGAAATATCATTTAATCTTTGAACTTTTCTTATATTATTTTTTCTTTCAGTTTCAGACAATATAATATTTTGATTACCAAATGATATTATTTCTTCTTCATATGTTTTTTCAAGCAAAGTGCCTTTATCAGTAGTTTTAGTATATCTTGCAATTAAATCTCTTCTACTGCCCTTTTTTTGACCTTCAAAACAATTAACAACTGACATTGTAGCATCAGTTTGATATTGTTGCTGTTTAAATTTTAATTTCATAGATGTTCACCTCCTTTATATTTTTATATAACATTTATCTCAGTTTCAGGAGATAACTTTTTAATACGTTCTGATATGTTTATTTTATCATTATCAGTTTTAAAACATAACTCTCTAAATACAACCTTTAATGGTTTACATTTACAAATTTCATTAATTATATTAATATCAATATTTTCATCAAAACAAGCTACTAAAGAATTATCTGCCACATAATAAACTTTATTATTCAAAATATTTTTTTCTTCTACTTTCAAATCTAAAGTTAACCCTAGATCAAGCATAACATGAGTTAATATATCATCAGCTGTTCTATCTTCTTTAATATTAGTTTCAAATAAAGATAATTGTGATTGATTTATATCACTTGGAGTATAATAAACATCTTTCATAATAGAATCATCTATTTTATAAACTCTAAAACCATAATCTATACCAGCATTAGTTTCTTCTTTAATTTTTTTACCAGCTCTTCGAATTCTTTCTTCACCTATATCACAAATTGTTTTATATCCGCTTTTAAATGCCTCGGTTTTCTCATCACATTTTTCAGGTAGTTGTACCATAATAAATTTTCTATTTCCATTATCTTCTGAATTTAATAGGGTGACTGAATGAGCCGTTGTTGAAGATCCAGAAAAAAAGTCTAATATTATATCCTGTTTTATACATAGCTTGCTTATTAGATATTTTATCATGTTAACCGGTTTTGAATAATCAAATACTTTTTTATTATCAAACAATTTTTGCAATTCATTTGCTGCTTTTTGATTACCACCAACAATATCGTGGAATAAAATACTTCTTGGAACAATTCCATCAGGTAATTCTTTTAAAAATCTTTTTATTCTCGGGGTATTACAACCATCTTTTCCAAACCAAATTCTGTCATCTGCTACAAGGCTTTTATATTTTTCCTCTCCATATGCCCAACATTTTCCAGATGGTGGCAATATTTTTTCTCCATTTGGCTTTTCTATTTCATACACCGTGGTACTGGAAAAAGTTGGAGCTAAAAGAGGCCCACTTATCCAAACACCCCTAGGATCATTATCTTCATTCTTAAATTTATCTAAGTTATTATCATCTCTAGTATCTTTTATAATATTAAATAATTCTTTACTTTTTCCATACATTAAAACAAATTCATGATTAAATGTAACATACTTATTGTCATTCTTTGGAGCTTTGTGTTTTTCCCATATAAAGTCAACAATAAAATTATTTTCGCCAAATATATCATCACATATTCTTTTTAAATTTGAACTTTCATTACTATCTATTGAAATAAAAATAACTCCATCTTCTGTCAATAAATTTCTCGCTAATTTTAATCGTGAATACATCATTGATAACCAGTCACTATGAAACCTACCATTAGACAGATTATTAACAACCAATCTGTTTCCTTCTTCATCTATTTGCCCAGATTCTTTTAGTTCGTCTTCCACTGACTTATTAAAATTATCATTATATATAAAATCATTTCCAGTATTATATGGTGGATCTATGTAAATACATTTAATTTTATTTAAATATGATTCTTGCAATATTTTAAGTGCTTCTAAATTATCACCCTCAATGTAAATATTTTGAGTATTATCAAAATCAACTGATTTATCTTTTAAAGGTCTTAGCGTTTTTGTAGTTGGTGTATTAGCATTAACAATAGCTTCTTTTTTACCAGGCCAAGTTAATTGATATTTTTCTTTGTTTCCTTCCACAATATTTTTTGATAATTCTTGCTTTAACAAATCAAAATCAATTTGTAATCCCTCATTTGTTTCTACTACTGTATTAGGAAATAATGCACCAATCTTTTCAATATTTTCTTCAACAATATTTGTTGATTCTAAATCTAATTTATTCATTATTCTCAGCACCAATCTTTCTTAATATTAATCTCCCTAAGGTTGTTATTTTATAACTATATCTTTCTGTTCTTCCAGAAATTTTTATTTCTCTTGCCAATAGTCCTTCATTACATAAATTGTTTAATGTTATTTGTTTGTAAGTTTCCTCATCCATTTTATCTTGTTGCATTCCCATATAATATGATGGCTGTAAAATATTGAATCCTATTTTATTAACAACATCATTCATAATTTCAGTTCCACCTAGATTACAATCAGAATAAAATCTTAAATATTGGATTTCATAATAATCTAATTTTGACAAGATATTTAAAATTCTTTCCAAATGAATTAAATTAGACTCATCTTTACTAATTGCATCTAATAAAAGATGCTTATAATAATTTATTTTTTCATCATATACTTCATTGCATACATATCTGAAGCAACTATAAGTAAAATTACAATATCTTAAATTTAAATATTTTTCTTTTAATTCTTCCTGAGAAATTTTCATTTGCTCTAATTCTTCATTTAAACTTGTTATAAATTTAACAATTCTATCTTGTCTTTGATTAGGAATTACATTTTGAATTATTTCAGATAAAAATCCACCAACATACGGAATCAATCCAAGTGTCGCCGATGTAGCCGATACAACTATATCCATCTTATTAGTTTTTAAATTTTTTTCAGTCATTATATAATTCCTCCATTTCTTTTTTCAATTTACTTAATGTTTGATTTAATTCTACTTTCTTATTAAATTGTTTTTCTCTTAAAATCAGATTTTTTATTTTACTAATTTCTTTTAAAAGTCTTTCTTTTTCATTTACATTATTTATTATATCATTAAAATTATTTGAATTGTCAGTTTCATGTATTATTTGTTTAACAATATTTTGATAAATATTTTCCAAACTAAATCCTTTAAATTCAATTATTATATCCTCATTCCAATTAGTACAATAATTACTATCGAGATTAACTAAATAACAAACATCTTGATTATATTTTAACACAAATAATATTTTATATGGAATTGCTTTTGATATTATTTTAATAACATTTTGTGGAATCTTTTTTTCTTTTAAATCTATCTGAAAGATTTCTATTTCTTCTACTTCTTCTGTTTTACTAATATTAATAGTATCCTCCGAAATTTTATATAGCCAAGTTATTTTATCAACTATATTAATAAATTCATCTTTAATAGAAGTAGCAATATTTAGCTTTTCATAAAAAGTTTTTTTAGGAATAAATTTATTAACTAAACAACTTTTAGGCAATTCAAACATTATATCACCACCATAAATGAAATTAATTCAAAGTCTTCTAGACCTTTAATATTATTTTTTAGCATTGTAGTTCCGCCTTTTCTAAATAAACTATCAATATCGTTTTCTTCTTTTATATTAATTATTGAATTAATACTTTCATTTAATAATGCAGAAAATTCTTTCATATTTTTACCGTCATCTGTTTCTTCATTAAACTTCTTATAGGCTTCCGTTATAGGTTCAGGATGTCCTTTTGAAACGCTTCTTAAAATATCCAATGTATTTTTAACATTTAGATGATTTGAATATATAGTCCTATCTTCTTTTATATAAACTAAATAAAATGGATGTAATTGATTCATATTATCTATATTAACTTCATTATTAATGTTTTTTAAAATATAAATAACACCTTTTTCTATTCCTTTAGATGAATCTGCTAAAACAACTGAATTCATTCCAGTAGGAACTTTATTTAATTCCCCATTATGTTTTACATATTCAACTAAATCCATTCTAAAATCATTTAATCCTAAATCAGTAATTGAAATACCTGAATTCATATCTTCTAAATCTACTACTTCTTCTTGTAATTTTTTTAGTTGTTCTTTCCTGTACTCTATATCACTTGATTTATTTGTAAGTACATTATCTTCACCAGTTCCAGAAATATCTAGCATAAGCATTCTGTTTTCTACTCTATTTTTCAAATTAATATAATCATCCAAATTCATATTTGGCCAGAAATTAACTAATTGAATAATTTTATTATCGGAACCAATTCTATCGATACGGCCAAATCTTTGAATTATTCTAACTGGATTCCAATGTATATCATAATTTATTAAATAATCACAATCTTGTAAATTTTGTCCTTCACTTATACAGTCAGTAGCAACTAATATTTCTATTTCTTCCTTTGCTTCAGGAAGTATAACATCTCTATGTTTAGATTTAGGAGAAAAATTAATTAATAAGTTATTAAACTCTTTATTAATATTTAAGGTGCAATCATTTGTACCTCCACCAGTAATTTTTGCAGAATCTAAATTATATTTTTGCTTTAATGGTAATGATATATTTTTATAAATATAATTTACTGTATCAGCAAACGCACTAAATATAATAACTTTCTTATTATCATCATTAATTGGCTTTTCAACTTTATTAGAAATAAGTTCAATTAGTTTTTGTAATTTTGAATCTCTATCTGGAGTAACTTGATTCATTTCATTTAGTAATGATTTTAATAAATTAGAATATAATAATAAATCTTCTTTCCATCCTAAAGTATTTATATCTTTTAAATCAATTTTTACCTTCGTTCCAATGCTAAATTCATTATCTATTATTTCATCAATATCATCATCGGTATTAATGTTAGTTACCTCTATTTCATCATATTGTTGATTAACACCATTTTTTTCAAAATTTTCTATTGATAATAATACATTATCAATTTGAGTTATTATTTTATTAAGTGTTAGCCTAAAGGATTCTACTGAGCTTTCTAATCTTTTTAATAAATTAATTCTCATCAATATTTTAAGACTTCGTTCACGATCAGCTTGGTGAAGTGTTGACTTGCCACCTTTTACTTCAATATCATATTTATCTTCGTAAAATGATAATCTGTTATCCAAAATATAATCGAATGGAGCATATACACACATATTTAATTTCATTAGTGTTTCAGATATTTCTTTAACAGACATAAAATCAGGAATATCTGTTATCTCCGAACTAATGCTTATTGGCTTTAATCTTTCTGGAAATTTTCCTATTTCATTCATATTATAATATTTTTCAATGTGTTTTCTACTTCGAGCAATAGTAACACTATCTAACAATTTAAAGAAATCAAAATTTGTGTTTAACCTTTTTAATAATTCTTGACTTGTTCTTTCTTCAGTATCTAATTTTGCCCATTCATTAAATGCGCTTTGAGCATTTTTCAATATTGTATCAATTGACTTAGTATCGTTAATTTTTTCATCAACTTTATCAGTCTGTCCTTCATAAGCTAAAGCTAATTGATTTTTTAAATCTGTAAATCTGTTATTAACTGGAGTAGCCGAAAGCATTAAAACCTTTGTTTTTACTCCTGATTTCATAACTTCATTCATTAATCTATCATATCTTGTTTCTCTATCATTTCTGGCACTATTATTTCTAAAATTGTGAGATTCATCGATAACAACCAAATCATAATTTCCCCAATTAATTCTACTTAAATCATTTCCATTTGACATACCTTTTTTTCTAGATAAATCAGTATGAAATAAAACATCATAATTAAATCTATCTGCTTGTAATAAATTATCTTTATAATTTGTTTTAAAGGTATTCCAGTTTTCACTTAGTTTTTTAGGGCAAAGAACTAATATGCTTTTATTTCTTTCTTGATAATATTTCATAACAGCTAGTGCTGTAAATGTTTTACCTAAACCAACACTATCCGCTAATATACATCCATTATATCTTTCTAGTTTATTAATGATTCCCAAGGCAGCATCCTTTTGAAAATCATATAATGTATTCCATATAACAGAATTTTTAAATCCTGTTTTATCATTTGCTAAATCATCTTCTGAAATATCTTCCAAAAACTCACTAAAAATATTATATAAAGTAACATAATAAATAAATTCTGGAGAGTTTTCCTTATATAAATCCGATATAAAATTTACTACTTCATTTGTCACATCTGTAAAATTGTTTTTATCATTCCATAATTCATTAAAAGATTGAATATAATATTTAGTCATTTCATAATCATTATCAATCTTCGTAACTGGTGTAAATAAACTATTACCCTTTTCATATCCAAATCCAACCGTATTAAATTCATTAACATTCAAATAAGTAGTACTTCTATCCTTGTTTAATATTCCTCCAGTTGATTCAATATTAATGAATTTATTTATCGGATTAAAATTTACATTACTTTTGAATTGAACCTTTTTTTTAATCCAATCAGCACATTCCTTAGCAATTGCTTTTCCATTTAATTCATTTTTTAATCTTACTTCAAATTCAGAGCCATTAATTGATTTTTCACGATTATTGGATCCTATTTCAAATTCTCTTGACTCTTTTTTGCTTGATACTGATTTTACAAAAGTAGGATCAGTAAAAATAAATTTTAAAGAATCAATTTTATTTAATTCTTTTTTCAAAGATTCAAATCCATACATTGAAAAAATTGAAGCGCAGACTTGTAATTTAGAATTAGGTTTTATAGTATCTTTTAAGTCATCGCCCAATTTGTTGGTTTGATTATTTATTGTTTTAATCATAGTCACACCTCTTGTAATAATTATAACATAATAATGTTATTTTAGTTTAAATCTGCCCAAAATTTCCCAATATTTTGAATTGGACTTGCAATATTTTTAAACTTAAGTGATTAATACAACGTTAGGAGGAATATTTATGATTAGACCAGAAACCGGAGAAGATATTACTGCTGAAGAATTTAACAAAATTTTAAAGCCATTTATTGATAATTATGATGAGTTTGTTGAAAGTTATATAATGCCAGAGGTTATTGCTTATTATATAGCTAATTCATATTATAGAAATGCTATGTATGAAACAACTTTTATTCAGGAGTATAATTCTGCTAAAGATTTAATTAATTTATTTGGTGAAGATTATGAAAAAACTAAAGCAGAAGTATTTAAATTGTTACGAATTAAATATGCTTTAGTAATTATTAACGAGTCACCTTTAGAATTTAAAAAAATAGAGTATTAACTATTATCTTCAGCTAATACTCTGTTTTATTTATTCATTTTTTACTTCTTTCTATAATTTTTTTATAGTTATTAACAATCTATTTTCCAAAAAACTCACGGAAAATATATAATTGGGTGAATGTAGGTGGGCTGTTGGTGTGGAAAAAACTATATTTTTTGATTATTTACCCTCGGGGGGGACTCTATTAAACTATATAATTCTTCTTTTGAAATATATCCCATCTCTGCATCTTTATGATGTGTAGAACATAGTGTTATTAAATTGTCACTATCTAATCTTTCACTATATTGTTCCACAAGTGGTATGATATGATGAACTTGAATATTATTATATGTATATATATTATTTTTTAAACACATTTGACATAGATATTTATCTCTCTTTTTAACTTGTTCACGTTTTATTATCCAGACATTTTTATTTCTAAAGTTACTAGCAATAGTATCTTTTTTATTTTTATATTGTCTTTTACACATATTGGATTCATCATGTATTCCACCACATATTGAACATGATTTTAACATTTTATTTGAAGTCTTTCTTCATTAGTTAATTTAGATTCTTTATATTTTGTTAAATACTCTTCCATATCTGCTTTAAGAAATCCAGGTATTATCCCTTTTTCTAACCACATTAATGTTTTATCTAAATTTCTACTAGCTTGCTCATCAGATAATCTTTCTACTCCTTGATGAAAATATCCCTGATCATACATATATCTGACTAGATCGCATAAATTGTTTTTATTTAGAGATGAACACTTTTCAAATAGTATGCTTGCATTAGGCATATATTTACTTTCATGAGATATTTCTTTTATAGCTTGTTCAAATATATCAAATTCAACTTCTTTAAACATGTCATACCAATCTACTATTTGATCATTAGTTATATCTTTAAAATAATAATTACTTAACTTCTTCATACCACTAATAAATTGTAATTGTGTCATTAGCAGTTTCTCCCTTCTTTTCTTTTTCTATTTTTACTGCTTCATTTATTTCTGACATAGATATATTATTTAAAGATTTTGTTTGTTTTATTTCAGGCTGATTTAAATAGCTTTCAAACTTATTACTAAATAATGTTTCTGGTCTTAAATATTTAGACATATCCGTATTTACCCATTCATTACTTTTTTTATCTATTACAATAATAAAATCTTCTTCTTTATAACCTTCACTTAATCTAGAATCTATTAAAGATCTAGTCTTTAAACTTTTATTATTATAATTAGCATTAATTTTTTTATTTAAATAATTAACTATGTTTATATAGATAATTTCTTTTTGAGATAATACTTCACATTTTAATGTATCCATCTGTTTCATAATAATATCATTGCCTATATTGTTTCCTTTACTTATCTTGGCTTGGCTTAACTTATCTTTACTTAATTTACCTTCACTATTCTCTACTATACTACTCTTAACTATACTATCCTTAACTGTGGTTACCAATGGTATGTCATTTGGTAGACATTCGTTATCCATAAGATCATAAGTTTCATTTTTTATTGTTAGTAAATCTTTTTCTGATAAATGATAAGTTTCTTTATATCTATCAGAACGTAATTGATTATTCATCTTCCAATGTCTTATAACTATTACTCCCGTTGAAAACATAATAATAAACTTGTTATCTATCAATTCTTGAATATCATTATTGTCACAACCAGCTAAACATGTGATCCTTTTAGGATTCCCAACAAATCCATCATCGTCAGCTCTCATACCAAATTCATAATATAATAATTTAGCATTTACTGACATTTCTACAAATACATCCAAATCCACAATATCCAATGAAAACATTCTTCTTCTAGCCATTATTCATCATTTTTTAATAAGCATCTATTAATACTAAAATAATCAAGAACCATGTCCATTGGTACTAAGCCATTTTGAACTTTTGATTTTCCATCGTAAAAATTATTACTAATTAAGTTCATTACTTCTCTAGCTTTATTTCTTCCAATTGCCCCTATATCCATGATGTCTTTCACACTAGCCCATTGATAATGTGAAATTTCATCAATTTCTTCTTTTGTTAAACTTTTCCTTTTCTTACTCATTAAAATTCCTCCATTGTATTCTTATATAATATTTATTTTTACTACTTCGTTTCTCGGACTTAAGATAGTATTAGATTGCCGTCTTCACCAGAATATTCAAAATTGCTAAATTTAGCATTATAAAGTTTTAGCATTATATTTAGCATTTCAATATTTGGCTTAGTCTTTTTTGTTTCGTAACGTCTAAGCGTCACAGCACTGATCCCCAGCTCTTTGCTTGCTTCTTTTACTGTAAAACCAGCATTTACTCGTAAAGCTTTAAGTGAAATCTTCATCTTGTTCACCTCCTTCGAACTATGACTTCATTATAATCTAATAATTTAAATTTGTAAATACTAAATTTATCATTTTTATCATTTTATTTGTATTTTATGTTGACAAATTTATCATTTTATTCTATTATGTATATGGAGGTATCAAATATGAATAAAATTGAAAACAGAAAGATTTTAGCCAACAACTTAGTTGCTTTATTAGATCTTAAAAAGAAAACAAGAAGAAATATCGCTGATGATCTTAACATTTCCTATACAAAGGTATGTGATTGGACAAGAGCAAGGACTTATCCTAATAATAACGAAATAGGAAAACTTGCTAATTACTTTGAAACTACAGTTGAACAGATAACAAGTGGCAATTCTGTAATTAATGACAAAACATTTGATACAGAACAAGCTACCAAAAAGAAAAAAGTATCAGTAATAGATATTAGTGGTGAAGAATGGATTAATCATCCCATTGATTACGAATGGGTTTCTATTAAGCATTTAACACCAGACAAAGGCTATTTAATATTCGATGTTTGTGATGATCTTATGACTCCTAAATATGATATTGGTGATACTGTAATGGTTGAATTAGTAAACAACAAAGCAATAAAGGAAGATGGAGATTATTTAGTTAATCTAAAAGAATATAGTTCGTGGTTATTTATACATATTTGCATAAAAAAAGATGGCTACATTGTTGCGCCACTTAATAATAATAACTCTAAATCAATATTACCAAAGTTTTATACAAAAGAAGAATTTATTCAAAATGCTTCTGAACCTCACAAAGCTGTAAGGGTAAGTAAAAAAATTTAACAAATAAAAAGCTCGTACTACTAATACGAGACTTTATAGAAATACCGTTTGTTTATAGTCCGAGAAACTTTAACAAAATAAACATTATATAAAAATACAATGTAATTGGAATTTCTAATTATATTATATCATTTTTATGTAGTTTTACAAGTATCCAGCGGTATTTACTTAATAGAAAGGAAATTTATTATGGGAGTATATAAGGATTCAAGACCAACTAAAGATGGTAAGGTATGGTTTTTCAAAATTCAATATGAGGATTTTGATGGAACACATAAAACTAAAAAGTCAGGAAGATTCGCTACTAAAAAAGAAGCTGAAGATGCTGAATTTGATTTCAAGTTAAAGCTTCATGAAGAAGTTAATCAAAATGATATGACTTTTGAAGATATAATTAAACTATTTCTTGAATTTAAAAAGAAACGAGTTAGAGAAAATACAGTATATGGTTATGGTAATAAACTTCCATATTTAAAAATGTTATATAAAGTTAAATTAAAAGATTTTAGTTATAGTCACTATGAAAGATGGCACGATTATATAAATAGTAAGCCTTTAGCAACAAAAACTAAAAATGATATATATAAATTTTTAAAATCTATTCTTAACTACGCTACTGCATGGTATGAATTTAATTTTGTAAAAGTATATCCTAAAATGACCAACTTTAACAATCCTAATGAGCTTCCTAAAGAGCAATTATATTTTACTTATGAAGAATTTAAACAATTTCTCAGTGTTGAAACAGATATAAGATGGATTGCTGTTTATGAAATTCTTTACTATTGTGGATTAAGACGTGGTGAGCTTCGTGGCTTGCAATGGAAGGATATTAATTTTTCAAGAAGAACTTTAAGTATTAGTAAACAAATAACTGATCGTTGCGGTTCCGTTAAAAACTATCGATTTGCTCTTCCAAAAACTCAGAATAGTATAAGAACCTTAAAGATGCCAGAAGTCCTTACAAATAGTCTTAAAAGTGCCCAAAACGAGGCAATGAAGATATCAGGGTACAATGATAACTTCTTTATAGCTGGAGATGCTTTTCCTGTTAGTAGTAATGCCTTTACAGAACGTAAAAATTCTAATTGTAAATTAGCAGGTGTTAAACAAATAAGACTTCATGATTTTAGACATTCATGTGCTTCATTATTAATTAACAAAGGTGCAAATGTTCAAGTTGTTGCTAAATACTTAGGACATACTAAAATTGAAGAAACATTAAAAACTTATTCTCACCTATTTCTTAGTTCATTAGATGAAATAGTAGATGTAATAGATGATTTAGAAAAATAAAACCGAAGATTAATTTCTTCGGTTATTTTTGCATATTTTTCATTTGCTCCTCTAATTCTTTTATTCGTTCAGCACGAATAACTAATCCCAGATTATTTGGAATAGTAAATACCGTTCTTGGCTTAGTTGGAATATTTTCAAAAACAATATTTCCTGTTCCAATATGTTGAGGCCCAGCATACAATATTCCAACTAATTTAATTCTGCTACCAATAACAACTCCTTCTGTAGTATTATATGATGACTCATTGCAAAAAAATATTGGTGATCCACTTGAGCCAGGAAAACACGCCATATCTATTAAAAATTCCTTTTTGCCGTTATAATCAAATTTCATATGTGTTGAAGTTATACCCCTCCTTATTATTGGCTTATTATTATACTCATCTTCCAGTCCATCAGGATATCCAATCATAGTTAATTCTTCCATTGCAGAGCACTTTGAAATTTCTTCTGCTGATATTATTAAACTTGTATCAAGTTTAGATCTAAATAAATGAATATCTTTTTCTTGAGCTTGATTTAAAAGTGGAGATATAATTATAGCACACAAATCAACTTCATCGGATGGATGATTAATTACAAAAGAAATATCAGTTACTAGATTAATAATTTTAGTATCTATTGGATTATTATTACAATCACCTAAACACACATTAAAAGATATTTTGACTGAATCTCTGACAACATGCTTATTAGTTATAATTACTGGCTGATACGTATTTGTGCTCTCATTAACGTTGAAATCAACAAAAAAACCGGTTCCTGTTCCAACAGTTCCATCTGAATATTCAGAAACAATTTTCACGGTGCAATATGTTAATTTTTCAGATATAGTCATTTACTTCTCCTTCATCTCATCTTAAGATACTATTTTATCTCTATTTTCAATTCCTACTATTTTATTTTTTGGCATTAAATTATATAATTTGTTTATTTCATTAGGTTCAACAATCATTTTTTCAATAATTATATTAATTAATCTGAACATTGCAATTGCTAGTTCTCTATTATCATCAATATTTATTGTACCAGGGTGAACTGCTTCATCCCCAACTATACGTACAGTATCCATTGCTTTTTGTAATGTTAATGGCAACCCTTTTTCAACTAATTTTTTTATAGCACCGTCAATTTTTTTATTTTCATCTTGTCCTGCCAATTTATTACATAATTTTTGCAATGCTAATCTTAATATAGCACATGATCCTTTAGGTGATAGTTCGATAATATTTCTAGCCTCGTTGTATAAGTTCTTTATGTCTTCAGGCATATCTAATAATGGAGCTTCAACCGATGAATTCAATGGCCAAATTAACTTTTCGTTGTACCAAAGACTTATATATCCACACTGCTGGCATTTGCAAACACTAATCACTTTTATATTATCCCCACTAGAATAACCTCTTGCAATACTACCATTAGTTTCATTTACGTGTGATTCATCCCAATCATGATTTGAATACGAACTACAACTAGAACAGGTGAATCCCTTACCATTAAAATATGGAGAAACATATTTATCTTTCATCGTACTCACCCACTATTTCCAAATATTGATCCAATATTTTATTTTCTTCTTCAACTACCAATTTAATAAAATCAGTATAATCATGATTTATCATTGCTTTATCTAAAGCATCATAATATTTAGATCTAATATTTGCTTTAATAATAATTGGTAGATAACCACTTTTCATTGCTTCAAAATTCATAAGTAATCTTGCTGTTCTTCCGTTACCATCTACAAACGGATGAATAAATACGAATTCTCCATGAAGTAATGTTGATCTTACTAAAGGATGATACTTATCCCAAGTATCATATCTATAAATTAGTTTCTCCATTTCTTCTGGTACTTTTATATAATCTATTGGTACTTGGGTTGCTCCAGATATTTTCACATTTTCTAGTCTATATTTTCCAGCATTATCATTATCTATTTCTTTTAGAATTAAACCATGAAGATTTTTAATGTTCCATTCTGAAAGATCAGCATTTTCTTTTACTAATTCTTCTAAATACAAAATAGCTTCTTTATGATTTATTACTTCTAAATGTTCCCTTACAGATTTACCACCAATAGTAATACCTTCTAAAACTACTTTGGTTTCTCTTAATGTTAATGTGTTTCCTTCAATAGCATTACTATTGTAAGTCCAATCAAGAATATTGCTTTCTTGTAAGGATTTCAATGTTTCTTTAGGCAAAGGTCTTTTTTTATTTAGCTTATCTAACTTTTCATCCACTTCTTTAAAATAATCATCTGGCAAATTAATAATAAATTTTACATCATCATCTTTTAATCTCTTATCTATAGGTTTATTAGTATCATCTGGTATATTCCAAGTTGTTCCAACTTTTTCAGCTCCATCAATTCTACCATCTTGAATAAGTTGTCTAATTCTTCTTTCACTAATATCCCATTTTTCACTAGCTTCTCTTATTTGCATAATTTCACCTCTTTATATAGATTATACCATTTCCGGAATAATATGTCAATGTATTTTGTTCCGCTTGTGGAATAAAACGTTTAAAATTTAGCAAACTTGTTCCCGAGTTGTTCCCAAGAATTTTTTTAAAATATTAGAAAGCCCGCGAGCCCTTATATTTCCTGATAAAAAAAGTATCCTAGCTTTTCAGCTAGGATTTCAGGGGGTTTTGGTTGAATCATCATTCATAATTATCATGAATGATGTGCGGGTATTTATACCTCGCATTATAATCATAAGATATTTTTTAATAATTGTCAAGAACGATAATTCTTGTTTTTTATCCTTCTTTGATTTGACTGATAATTTTTTGCTTTAATTCATTATCACTATCATTATTTAGAAATTCCAATGAATCTTTTTTTGCTTGTAATAATAATTTATAATCCTGTTTTAAGTTAGCGATTTTAAAGAACATATCTCCACTTTGTTTTACTCCAAATAAATCTCCATGCCCTCTTAGTCTAAAATCAGCCTCACTTATTTCAAATCCATTGTTTGTTTTCTCCATAACTGATAATCTTTCAACATCGTTGTTACTAATTAATATACATTTAGATTTAATATCACTTCGTCCAACTCTACCCCTTAACTGGTGAAGTGTTGAAAGTCCAAATCTTGATGCATCAAATATAACTATCATAGTTGCATTAGGAACATCTACTCCAACTTCTATAACAGTTGTAGATATTAATATTTGCGTTTTATTTTCTTTAAACTTTTCCATAATTTGATCTTTTTCAACTTGTTTTAATTTTCCATGGATAAGATCTACATTATAATCTTTTCCAAATGCCACATTCATCTTATCTTTTAATTCATTGACATTGGTCAAATCTAAATTATCATTTTCTTCAATTAGTGGTGCAATTACATATATCTGATGATTATTTTCTAATTCTTCTAGCATCATATATAATACATCTTTAATCTCTGAATCTTTCTTAACAAATGTTTCAATTGGTTTTCTGCCACTTGGTAATGTATTTATAGTTGATATGTCCATATCTCCATAAATTGTTAAAGCATATGTTCTAGGAATTGGTGTCGCACTCATATATAGAATGTCTGGTCTTGTACCTTTCTCTTTTAGACAAGATCTCTGTAATACTCCAAAACGATGTTGTTCATCAGTCACAATTAATCCTAAATTTTTATAAACTACTTGTTCTTGAAATAATGCATGCGTGCCAATAACAATATCTATTTCTCCTGTTTCTAAATCCTTATAAATTCTATTCTTATCTTTTTTAGGCGTTGGTCCTATCAAAAGTTCAATTCTAACATTAAAAATTTTAAGCATATCTGTCATTAAATGATAATGTTGCATTGCAAGTATTTCAGTAGGCACCATAAGTGCACTTTGATAACCTGCTAAAATGTTTGCATACATGGCAACTACAGATACAACTGTTTTACCACTTCCAACATCTCCTTGTAACAATCTATTCATTAATCTTGGAGAAGTCATATCACTAAATATTTCATCAATAACTGCATTTTGATCACTAGTTAACTTATATGGAAGTGAATTTATTAATTCATTAATCTTGGCCATATCAATACTTTTACTAATACCACTATTTATTTTTTTATTCTTTAATTTAAGATAGTTAATCTTAGTCATAAATGTAAATAGTTCTTCGTACTTTAATCTATTTCTGGCTAATTCTAATTTATCTTTATTAGATGGATTATGTACAATATTTAAAGATGTTTTTTTATTTAAAAAATCATACTTTTCTATTAAATATTTTGGGATATTATCAGTTATCTCATTTCCATATTCCATTAAAGCTTGGTTTATAAACCCTGCTATGTTTTTACTACTTAATCCACTGGTTCCACGATATACTGCTTCTATCTTCTCGCTATCTCCAAGAAGACCTATTCTAATATCAGATGCTGTAATAATATTTTTAAATTTATCATATTTACCAAATACAGTTACACTAGTTCCTACTGAAAGATTATTTTTTAAGAATGCTCTATTAAATATAGAGACCCCTACAATATTTTTATCAACTGAAACTAATCTAAAATTCATTTTATTTAAATTAGACTTTAATCTTATTAAAATAGGTACACTATCTATCTTGCCATCTATAATAACTTTATCACCATCATTTGGATCTTTTAGATTACTTCTTTTAATTAAATCATAGCGATATGGATAATGTGTTACTAAGTCATCAACAGTATATATATCCATTTTATTAAATGAACCCTTTATTTTAGTACCTATTCCTTTTACTTTTTCAATATCCATCATAAGCACCTGTCCTTCGTGTCATATTATACCAAAAAAGTACTAAAAATGAAAGTTAAAAAAAGTATAAATTTATGTTGACTTTTATCATTATTTTGATTATTATAGAAAGCATCAATTCAAATTTTGAATTGATTGCTAGTATCACACTAGCCAACCCCTTTTTATTCTTTTTATTGAAGTCGCACTTTCAGGGGGGCGACTTCTTTTTTATGTAAAAAAAACTAGTTTTTATCTGCTAGTTCTTTTAATTTTTCATATCTTTTTATTGCTTCTTCTTTATTTTGATCAAATAACCTTTTATCAGAAGTTTTGTATCTATTTTCTCTTTCATATATTTCATCATATAGATTATAATCTGCTTGACTATCTAAATATAGTTTGTCTTCTTCAGGACTATATCTAAATAATGGAAAATACCCTGATTTAGTTACTAATTTTTGTTCAGCATTGCTATCTTGCATACCAAGTTTTATACCATGTGCTATACAAGGTGCATAGGCAATTATAATAGATGGCCCATTATGTTTTTCTGCTTCTACCATTGCTTTAATAGTTTGATTATAATCTGCTCCTAAAGATATAGTTGCTACATAAGTATTAGGATAATTCATAGCGATAGTTGCCAAATCTTTCTTATGTGTTCTTTTACCTGATGCTGCAAATTTCGCAACTGCACCCATTCTTGTTGATTTTGATGATTGACCACCAGTATTTGAATAAACTTCAGTATCAAGTACTAAGATATTTACATCTTCATTCATTGATAAAACATGATCTATACCTCCAAAACCAATATCATAAGCCCAACCATCTCCACCTATTATCCATACTGATTTTTCTTTGATGTAAGATTTTAGTGGTTCTAACTCTTTAATATTTTCATAATCTAGGTCATTATATACTTTATTTGATACTTCTTTACCATATTCACCTAAATATTCCTTAAACAGTTCTTTATTTTTATCATGTACTTTATCTAGATTATCTTGCATAATCTTTTTTATTTTATCTTTCATTGTATTGTCTGCCACTTTAATACCAAATCCAAATTCAGCATTATCTTCAAATAAAGAATTTATCCATGGAATTGTATATGGCGTACTAGGGAGTGATGCTCCATAAATAGAAGAACATCCTGTAGCATTGGCTACTACCATATTTTCACCGAATAATTGAGTTAATAGTTTAATATATGGTGTTTCTCCACATCCAGCACAAGCTCCAGAAAATTCGAAGTATGGGCTTTTAAACTGACTGCCTTTAATACTAGTTCTAGGCATTACATCTTTATCTGTAACGTTGTTAAATAAATATTCTAATTTTTTATTTTCTTTGTCTTTAAATTCTTCCATTTCAAGTGCTTTTGTAGGACATACTTTTGAACATAATGAACAACCCGTACAATCTTTAATTGATATCCCTATTGTAAACTTCAAATTATCATCAATTTTTGAATCTTTTAGATCATCTAATACTTCTTTAGGGGCATTTTTTATTTCATCAGAATCAAGCAGAAATGGCCTTATAACAGCATGTGGACATACTAATGAACATAAATTACACATAGCACACTTATCTTTATTATAATTAGGTACAATAGTTGCTATATCTCTTTTTTCTAGTTTAGATGTCCCGGGTGCAAATGTCCCATCTGGTCTATTTTCAAAATCACTTACTTTTATCTTATCAACATCTAAATGTTCTAATTTAGAAAACAGTGTATCATCGCTTATCTCTTTATTTAAATTACTTATTAATTTAGTAATATCTACTTCTTTAAGATTATCTATTGCCATATTTAAAGCATTTATATTATTGTCTATTACTTCTTGACCTTTTCTTGCAAAATTTTTATTTATTTGAGTCTTTATATCCTCTAAAACAATATTAAAATCTAGAAGATTACTACATTTAAATATAATAGCTTCCATAATCATACTTATTTTATTTGGAATATTATTTTCTCTACTTATTTTATTGGCATCTACTATAAATAATTTAATATTTTTATTTCTAATAATTTCAATATCTTCTTTAGTTAAAATATTATTGATATCATCATCTATATTCAGTATTAGAATACCAGATTCTTTAATATTTTTTAAAATATTATATTTTTTTAAATATGATTCTTTAGTACAAACTACTAAGTATGGATCATTGACATAATATGGGCTTTTAATTTCTTTATTACTGAATCTTAAATGTGATTTAGTTACTCCACCTGATTTTTTAGAATCATATTCAAAATATCCTTGAACATATTTATCTTCTTCTAAACCTACTATTTTTAATATATCTTTAGATGCTGTAACCATTCCATCAGAACCATATCCATAAATTAGCATTTCATGAACATCTTTTTTAATTACTGAGTCAGTTCTTTTTAAAGATAAATTAGTAACATCATCATTAATGCCTATTGTAAATCCATTAAACTTATTGCTATTATTTAAAAATTCATATACTGCTTCTATATCATTAGGTGTTGTATTCTTACTAGATAAACCATATCTACCTCCAATTATATCAATATCTTGACCTTTTAATGTTTCAACAACATCTAAATATAATGGTTCTCCATTACTACCAGGTTCTTTAGTTCTATCAAGAACTGCAATCTTTTTTACTGTTTTAGGTAGTACATCTAAGAAATACTTGATACTAAATGGTCGATATAGATGAACTTCAATTAAACCAACATGCTCCCCTTTACTATTTAAATAATCAACTGTCTCTTTAATTGTTTCATTTACTGATCCCATTGCAATAATTATTCTATCTGCATTATTATCTCCATAGTAATTAAATGGTTTATATGTTGTATTTGCAATACTATTTATTTTTTCCATATAGCTGTTTACAATATCTGGTAATTTTTCATAATATTTATTTCTTGCTTCAGTATTTTCAAAGAAGATGCTATCTCCTTGATTAGTTCCCCTAGTTACTGGATTATCAATATTTAGTGCTCTTTTTCTAAATTTATCTATTTTTTTATAATTTATTAATTCTTTTACTTTATCTAAATCAATGAGATTTATTTTATTCATTTCATGACTAGTTCTAAATCCATCAAAGAAATTAATAAATGGTAAAGATCCATCTATAGAGGATAAATAACTTACTGCTGTTAAATTCATAACATCTTGGACTGATGATGATGATAGCATGGCAAATCCCGTTTGTCTTACAGCATATATATCACTATGATCACCCATAATTGATAGTGCGTGTGTCGCAATAGTTCTTGCTGCCACATTTATAACACATGGTAACATTTCTCCTGCTACTTTATACATATTGGGAATCATTAAAAGTAGCCCTTGGCTTGCTGTAAATGTGGTTGTCAAAAGTCCTGCCTGAAGCGAACCATGAACCATTCCCATAGCTCCTGCTTCACTTTGCATTTCAACTACTTTAACTGTTGTCCCAAAAAAGTTTTCTCTTCCTTCTTTAGCGTATTTGTCTACTAACTCTGCCATAGTTGATGCTGGTGTTATTGGATATATTCCTGCCACCTCACTAAAATTATATGCTACATAACTACAAGCTTCATTCCCATCCATTATTTGTTTTTTCATCTTATGCCTCCTTGTTTAAAATAAAATATTCATAATATTCATCAAACGTTATATTATTTTCATAAATATATGTTGCTACTTCTACTCCAACATAACGATAATGCCATGATTCATAATTATACCCTGTTATATTAGTCTTCCCATCCTGATATCTTTGAATAAAACCATATAAGTGAGCATTTTCATATACCCATTTCCCAGATGCAGTAGTGCCAAATTTAGTATATACCGAAGTATTATCCTTTAAATCCATTGCAAGTCCTGTTTGATGCTCTGAATTCCCTGGCCTTGCTGACACTAAATCTGTGTGACTGATGCCATTATATTTCACTCCATTATCATAAATGTTTTTTGTTCTATATAACTTCTATATCCAGAATGAATCTTAATTATTAAGCCTTGTTCTTCTGCTTTTTCTGCCATTTTTATAAACATTGCATAGGCAGTAGAATCTAATTTGATACCATCTCCATATTGAGATGCAACCGTTACTAATTTTTCTGGAATATGGTCACTTTCCAATTGATTAAACTTATTTACTAACATAAGTTCTTTTTTTTAGAATATCTGTATCTTTAATATTAGTATAAAAATCTTGATCAGCACCTGCATTTACTAGCTCTATTGTACTGCGAATATCATCTTTATATAATTTTAAATATCTTTCTAAGTTTTCCTTAATAAAATATTTATCACTCATTAATTTTGTGATATTTGGAGAATATTTAATATCTAATGTATCAATATTAGCATTTACCAATTGAATAATTTCATTAATTGGTGCTTCCAAATTATCTTTTTGGTAACTTAAATATCTCGTCAAATTGCCAGATACATAATTATTTGCTTTTAAGAATACTACTATTTGATTAGAATATTCAATGTCCGTTGCATCTTTTATTTTATTTACTATTGCTATAACTTCATTGATATTTGCATCCTTGTTATTTTTATGATATTTAACATAGTTTGTAATATTTGATACTTTTATGCTTGTATCATATTCTTCTGTTAAATATTTATTCCACAATAAAATAGATCCTACTATTATTGCTAATACTGCTATAATAATCAAAAATTTATTGAAAACCTTCTTCATATTATCACCATATCCTTATATATTATCATATCACATTCATCAAACAAAAAACAAGAATACTAATTCTTGTTATTTATCTTTTACAAATATTGACAACATCTGTGCAAATCTAAGATGAATTTCATTACTTTTCTTTACTGCATAACCTTTCCCTAAGGCTTTACCGCCTATAGTTAAGGAGGCAATTAAGCTTGTCATTATCAATACTACTAATGAAATATCTATTTTATACTTACTTGATAATACAACTGCTATTGTTGCACCAGCACTACCACTTACAATTCCGCATATATCTCCAACAACATCATTACAGAAATTAGATACTTTAGGTGATGATTGTTTTAGTCTTATTGCTAGTTTTGCACCTTTTACTCTTTTAGATGCCATTGAGTGAAATGTTTTTTCATCAGATGCTGTAACGGCAATGCCTATAATATCAAATATAATTCCTAAAAATATAAATAATAATAATACAAATATACTAACTATTATTCCTGATTTCGATATAATAATATCTGATCCATATGAAAATATCATTGATGTTATGAAGGTAAATAAAATTATTTTAAATACCCATGATTTATCTATTAATGTTTTTTTCTTTATACCTTTCGGCATATATACCTCCAAAAAAAAATGAAATGGCTATTAATACAGTAAACTTTACGCCTTAGGTCAAGCAGGATTTCCCCCAATCTTACTTTCCGTTACCAAAAAGCAGTTCCCTTTTAAAAGGTTGGATAGATGATCACTCATTCTATAGCTTGATCGCCACTTAGTACGCACCATAATCCCATATTAATTTCATCCTAGAAGTTTTCCTCACCAGTTTTTTATTGTTAATACTCTTTTGCAGCTTACGTTTCATATAGCAATCCTAATATATTAATTGGCCAACTAATAATTAGGTGTTCTACAATTCCCGAAAACCACTCAAGTCCAGCTACACTATCCGCAGCATCTCGCCACGCAATAGGTTATCTTACTTCGTATATAGTCCATCAAGTTATCTGTATAGGCTGCTATACAACAGTAAGTCTCCACGAGAAGATGGGTCGTTTGCCATATGCCATTATGATCGCCCAAAACCTCTTTCTTTCAGCATCCACCCAAAACTGGGCGTTTCAAGCAGACACCAAAAGCTTCATTGATATGCTAATTAACGAATTTTTAGGCCCGTCTTCACAATAAATTACTGACTAGAATAATGTGCCACTCATCAAATACATACATTATACCACAAAACCATAATATTTGCAAATTAACCCTTTATTTGATATACATATTTTTGATCTCTTATGACAAATATTAAACTAATTTTAGTCGCATTTTTTATATCATTAGGTACTTCTAAATAAGTATAATTTTCACTATGATCTGCTGGTGTTAAATCAGATACTTCAACTTGAATATTATTTCCTTCTAATATATATTGTATGCTCATAAAATAATTAATAAACTGCTTATTTGTAATTTCATTAATATTTACACCACTAGATAGTTCAAAAATTGAATTTAGTCTCAATACTGTACTTTTACTTTTTAAATTTCTAGGTAATACCGTAATAGTTTGCTCACCTATAGTATATTTAAAACTATCACCTATTTCATAATCTAATACTTTAAATGTACTATCTCTTAATACTGATGATGACATTTTCATTTCTTCATTTAGAGAATATGTAGCATTTGTTGCTATTACATTAAAGATAGTTGGTTCTAATTTTACTTTCTTTTTCCCCGTTGTTGTTGATAACTTTAAATACATCTTATCAGACTTATCAGACTTATCTATTTTGAATGTAATAATATATGTAGCATTATTTAAAGATTTTACACTTTGTCTTACATATCCTATCCCTAAATCAATAAAATTATCATACGATGTTAGAATCGCATTATAAGAAGTTTTATTAATTGTTAAAAGTACATTATCTATATCAATACCTGTAGCTTTAGATGAATTATTTAATATCTCTAATTTCACTATGACATAAGCATATGTATTATCTGATATATCATTCCCTTTATAGTCTTTAGTAGTCACATAAGTATTAATTACTTTATATCCTATGTCATCAGCAACTATACTTTCCTGTTCTTTATATACTTTATTTATTATTTCTTTATTAATATATATACCAGATGATACAACTATTAAACCTATTATAACAATTACTAATAAAATCTTTTTATTTTCAACAATATAATATTTTAATTTTCTAAAGAATCTTTTAAATCTTGTCTTTATATCATTTTTATCTATATCTATATCTACTTCAAACTCTTCATTATCCATAGCCTCTATTCTAAGTTGTTTAATATCTTTTTGAAATTCAAATCTCTTAACATCAAATCCTAATGACCTGGCAAAAGTACAAAATGCCAACAAAACTCCCAATACTGCTATTACCACAGAAATATCTCTTGTTATGATCAAACTTCTTATTTCTATATTATTTAATTCTAATAATGCTAGATTACCATGAAGTTTAAATAAGAAAAAGAAACTAACCATAGATACAATAAATATTATCCAGTATAAAATAGTTGGCTTCTTTTTGATAGTTAATAATAAAAGAATAAGCACTACTATAATTAAATTAATAATAATCGCTAGATACATAAAAGAGTTAATATAAACACTTGGTAAGTCTGCAACAAAGTTATAATAACCTGTTTTAACATACTGACTTAGAAAGTTATAAACACTATAAAATTTTAATGATACATAAACCAAAAGTACTGTTATCATGAAGTTAAGTGGTTTAAAAAATTTAATAAGTACTGCATATGGTTTCCTAAATATCATTACTATCACCCTTTATTCTAATGTAATTATAACTTAAATAAGCCTAAATTAAAAGATATTTTAATATCTAGTATTAGCTTTCACTATGATTAATCTATGATAATGTCTTAGGTGTTATTCCGGGAAAATGTCCCAACTGTGATATAATATTCCACCGAGGTGGAAACGATGAAAGAGGTAAAATTAGGAATGAAAGAAAAAGATAA
>Ga0116152_10000730_pt1 | contig 27103 bp, 40 predicted proteins | sample AD_UKC119_MetaG_FD_89894 | JGI IMG/M metagenome (GOLD analysis project Ga0116152, IMG submission 89894) | Active sludge microbial communities of municipal wastewater-treating anaerobic digesters from Hong Kong - AD_UKC119_MetaG | ecosystem: Engineered > Bioreactor > Anaerobic > Digestate...
CATAATGTTGGTATGGCTGTTTCTGATTCCGTTATTCTGGAGCTGACAAGAATTTATCCTGATAACACTACAGAAGTGTATCAGAAAATGATTAAAAGCCCTGCTTTTGCCGATACCATTGTATTTATGCTGCCAGTTAGCCCGCTGAATGGTGTTGGGCTGAATTCTTTCTCGGCTATGGTTGATGCTTTTGATGCACTTTCGGAAGCAAATGAAACAAATAATTCAACAAATACAACACTGTTCATTATTTCGAACGATGTTAATCCTGTGTATCCATACGAGTTTGAAGTTTTGCCCGATACTTTTGTGACGCTGGTTGCCAGCACTGGATATGCAATGGCTTCAACGGGAACATATGTATTTCAGATTGATACAACGGATTCTTTCGACAGTCCTTTTCTGGTGCAGAGCAATCCAATAACGCAGAGCGGAGGTATTATTGAATGGGCGTTACCGTTCAGCATGCTGTCCATGCCGGATTCCACCGTGTATTTCTGGCGTATCAGTTCGACTTCAAACAGTAACTGGCGTGAAAGTTCATTTCAATATATCACCGGAAAACGTGGTTGGGGGCAGGCGCACTTTTTTCAATTCAAGAAAGACAACTTCAATTACGTTTCATATAACAAGCCATCCAGAATTCTTGAATTTATAAATACCATCGTCAACATTCAGGCGCAGACCGGTTATTATCCGTATATTCTTTGGTCAGAAGAATGGTATAAAATCAACAATGTTCTTAAAGGGCAATGGTCGTGCACCAATTACAATGGTGATGGGATGAAGTTTGCGATATTTGACACTCTGAGCATTTCACCAATGGCCAATACTGATCCCGATCTGGATGGTCTCGGACCTTTTGATGCGCTGAACTGCCGTTCGTATGTATATTATGATTTTGATTTTTTCACTTACGGCGAACCCTGGTATTCGCGCATGTATAACATGATTGATAGCGTGCCTGACGGATATTATGTGCTTGCATTCAGCCACCGGAATCACAATGCCCAAAACTGGCCTGATTCATTGTACGAAGCATTTGAAAGCATTGGTTCCAATGTAATCCGATCATTGCCGAATAATGTTCCATATATTATTTTTGGTCGTAAGGGATACCTGAATATGGCTGATGAACGTGTTGGGGCAGGGTTGACCAGTATTATTTCCGGATCATGGGATATTACAACCAATTGGAAAGAAGGTTATATTGAATCAACCACCATTGGCCCTGCGGCAGAGTGGGGCAGTCTGCACTGGCGCGTGAAGAGTTTTGAGCCCGGCATCTGGACAGATACTGTTCGATTATCTGTGATTGGTATAAAGCAGGATGGCACCGAAGATGTCGTAATTGCTGACCTTCCGCCCATTCCGGATTCGCTTGATATTCTGAACCTGAGTTCCCGCATCGATGCTTCGGTTTATCCGTATCTGCGTCTGCACATGAACATGAGTGATGACAGTTTGCGCACTCCGGCGCAGCTTGAACGTTGGCAGGTTCTGTTTGATCCTGTTCCTGAAACAGCCATTGATCCGGTTTCATATTATACATTCTATAATGATACATTGCAGGAAGGTGAGATGGTGAATTTGGCTATTGCCACCCGCAATGTTGGTCCGGTTGATTTTCCCGACAGTCTTTCCGTTGCCTATTGGCTTATTGATAATGAGCGTAATATTCATGAAATCGCATGGAAGAAGCTACGTCTGCACCCTGTGGGTGATATTCTTGTTGACTCCATTTCTTTTTCGAGCGAAGGATTTGCTGGCAGCAACAGTCTTTGGGTTGAATTCAATCCGGTTGATTCTGCTACAGGCTTTTACGATCAGATGGAGCAGTATCATTTCAACAATATTGCTGAAATTAAATTTACCGTAGGTAAGGACCTCATCAATCCCATGCTCGATGTAACCTTTGATGGCATTCATATTCTTGATGGGGATATTGTAAGTGCGCAGCCGTTGATTGAGATTTTGCTGAAAGACGAGAACAAATATCTGATGCTGGATGATACTTCAGCATTCAGGATTTATTTGTTGAAGCCAGGTGCCACCGATCTGGAACGGGTTTTCTTTACTGAAGACGGACAGGAAAACATGCGGTTTTATTCCTCATCTTCGACATTGAATAATGTGGCCAGAATTGAATTTCCTGCCGGGGCATTTTCTGATGGGGTGTACAAGTTGGTGGTGCAGGCACGTGATAAAAGTGGTAATGAGAGCGGAAGCATTGATTATTCCATCAATTTCGAAGTTATCAATAAGCCCGCCATCACCGATGTTTTGAACTGGCCTAATCCGTTCAGCACAAAAACGCATTTTGTATTCACACTTACGGGATCTGTTGTTCCGGAGTACTTCAAAATCCAGGTCATGACAGTGACAGGAAAAGTGGTCAGGGAAATTGACAAGTCGGAGCTTGGCCCGATTCATATTGGCCGCAACATCACTGAATATGCATGGGATGGCCGCGATGAATTCGGCGATCAGCTGGCTAATGGGGTTTACCTGTATCGAGTTATTGTAAAACTCGACGGGCTGCAGATGGAGAAAATTGAAACTCCGGCAGGCCAATATTTTACCAAGGAGTTTGGTAAGATGATGTTGATAAGGTAGGTGCGGCGAATGCGGTTCTGCCCCGCTGCGGCGGAAGTTGGGATAAACTTCGGGTATGTGGCTTGCGGCAGGTGTTTGAGAGTTGATTTCAATATTTCAGTGCGTTTCGAATACATGGGAATGACATTCAGAATGTTTATACATTATATAATAGTCAATCGGTTTTTATTTGTAATAAATTCACTCTCAAAAAAATATTTTTCTTAAAGTGTTGGTTAATTGAAATAAACTATCTACCTTTGCAGTCCCAAAAAAATTGGGGTAACTAAACTGTAAATAAATCGTTATTGTATGCCGACAATACAACAATTGGTTCGTAAAGGCCGCAAGGAACTTGAGTATAAGAGCAAGAGTCCAGCGTTAGCATCCTGCCCGCAGCGTCGTGGCGTATGTACCCGTGTGTATACTACCACTCCCAAAAAGCCGAATTCGGCTATGCGCAAAGTGGCCAGGGTTCGTTTAACCAATCAGTTCGAAGTAACTGCCTATATTCCTGGTGAAGGACACAATCTGCAGGAGCACAGCATCGTATTGGTGCGTGGTGGCAGGGTGAAAGACCTTCCGGGTGTTCGTTATCACATCGTACGCGGAGCGCTTGACACTGCAGGAGTTGAAGGACGTTTGCAGCGCCGCTCGAAATACGGAGCCAAAAGACCGAAGAAAAAAGCATAATTGAATAATATCGGTTCGATATGAGAAAATCAAAACCAAAAAAGAGAATTATTCTCCCGGATCCAAAATTTGGCGATCAGTTGGTAACCAAATTTGTAAATAACCTGATGTATAGCGGAAAGAAAAACGCTTCGTATCAGATTTTTTACGATGCCATTGATCAGATTGCTGATAAATCAAAGGAGAATGGACTCGAAGTGTTTAAAAAAGCACTTGAAAATGTAACACCTTCTGTTGAAGTTCGCAGCCGCCGTATTGGTGGTGCCACTTTTCAGATTCCTTCCGAAATCCGTCCGGAGCGTAAAAGCAGTATCGGTATGAAAAACCTGATTGCTTTTGCCCGCAAGCGTCACGAAAAATCAATGGCCTCCAAACTGGCTGCTGAAGTTCTCGCTGCTTACAAAGAAGAAGGTTCGGCTTACAAACGTAAAGAAGATATTCACCGAATGGCTGAAGCCAATAAGGCTTTCTCGCATTTCAGATTCTAAACTTTTTCATGACAGACCTGAATCAGATACGGAATATTGGCATTATGGCTCACATCGACGCTGGTAAAACAACGACGACGGAGCGTATTCTGTATTATTCAGGAATCAATTATGAAATCGGTGAAGTTGATGATGGCGCGGCTACCATGGACTGGATGATTCAGGAACAGGAGCGGGGAATCACTATAACTTCGGCTGCTACTACGGTGTATTGGGTTTCCAATAATGAAAAGTATCAGGTTAATGTCATTGATACTCCGGGTCATGTCGATTTCACTGTTGAGGTGGAGCGTTCGCTCAGGGTGCTTGATGGGGCTATTGCTATTTTCTGTGCCGTTGGTGCTGTTCAGCCGCAAAGCGAAACTGTCTGGAAACAGGCCAACCACTATCGTGTTCCCCGTATTTGTTATGTGAATAAAATGGATCGTCAGGGAGCCGATTTTTTGCGAGTGGTTGCTCAGATTCGCGAAAAACTCAGAGCTAATCCCATTGTAGTTCAGCTTCCGATTGGAGTTGAAGATTCTTTTATCGGGGTGGTCGATCTGATCGAAAACAAAGCATTTGTCTGGGATGATGATAGTCTTGGAAAAGAGTTTTCAGAAATTCCTGTCCCTGATGATATGCTTTCAATCGTGGAGGAATACAGACTCAAATTAATAGAGGGAGCGGCTGAAGAAGATCCGGAATTGCTGGAACGTTACATGGACAATCCGGATTCAATCTCGGCCAATGATATTAGAAAGCAACTCCGCAAAGCCACGCTCGAAAGCAGGGCTTTTCCTGTTTTTTGCGGATCTTCTTTTAAAAATAAGGGCGTTCAGACTCTTCTTGATGGTGTAATTCATTATCTTCCGTCTCCTGTTGAAATGGAAGAAATTGAAGGGATCAATCCAAAGACCGAAGAAAAAGAATCGAGAAGCAATTCTGTAGATGCTCCTTTCTGTGCACTGGTTTTCAAAATTGCCAACGACCCTTATGTAGGGCGTCTGGCCTTTACCCGTGTTTACTCCGGCTCACTGCAATCAGGTGTTATGGTGTATAACAGTAATACCGAGCAGAAAGAGCGCGTATCGCGTCTGATTCGGATGCATTCCAATAAACAAAATCCTCTGGAGTCTGTTGAGGCAGGTGATATCTGCGCAATCATCGGACTTAGAAATATTCATACCGGTGATACATTGTGTGATGAAAAACAACCGATAGTCCTTGAATCTATGGATTTCCCGGAACCGGTAGTCAGCATTGCCATTGAACCAAAAACGCAGAATGATCTCGATAAACTAAATGCATCACTTCAGAAAATTGCTGAAGAAGATCCGACTTTCACCATTCGTCAGGATGATGAGACGGGTCAGACAATCATCAGTGGAATGGGAGAGTTGCACCTTGATATTATTGTCGATCGTTTGAAACGTGAATCGAAAGTCGAGTGTACCCTTGGAAAACCGCAGGTTGCCTATCGCGAAGCTGTCGGTGGTACAATCACACATCGCGAGACCTACCGCAAGCAGGCAAGTGGCCGTGGCCGCTTTGCTGAAATTGAAATTGTGGTTTCGCCGGCACCCATCGATCAGAAAGGACTGCAATTTGTCAACAGCACCAAAGCCAGCGTATTGTCGAAAGAATTTGTGGCTGCCGTTGAGAAAGGCATTAAAGCAGCTATGGGCACAGGTGTGATGGCAGGCTATCCTGTTTATTGCGCCAAAGTGGAACTGGTTGATGCGGTCATGTCGTCCGAAAGCGATGCGTTGTCTTTTGAAATCTGCGGAACCATTGCTTTTAAGGAAGCAACCCGCAAAATCAGATGCAATCTGCTTGAGCCGATCATGAAGCTTGAAGTTGATACACCGGAAGAGTATGTCGGAGACGTGACCGGTGACATCAACCGTCGCAGAGGTGAGATCACAGGAATTGAAGCACAGGTTTATTCAACCGCGGTGAAAGCCATCATACCTCTGGGAGAAACTTTCGGATACATTACCTCTTTGCGCAGTCTTACTTCAGGACGCGCAAACATGAGCATGGAATTTTCGCACTACAGCATAACCCCCAACGAGCTGGCGCAGGATATCATTTTCAAAATGAAAGGTATTCGCGTCACCTTATAATTAAGATGTCAAACTGAAAAATCATATACAGTGAGCCAGAAAATCAGAATTAAACTCAAATCGTACGATCACTATCTCGTGGACAAATCAGCCGAGAAGATTGTGAAGATTGTGAAGGCAACGAATGCCGTTGTAAACGGACCAATTCCTCTGCCAACCGATAAAAAGTTCTTCACCGTGAACCGCTCAACATTTGTTAACAAAAAAGCGCGCGAACAATTCCAGCTTTTTACATACAAAAGATTGATCGACATTTACTACAATCAGCAGTCGAAAACCATCGATGAGTTGATGAAACTCGAATTGCCCCGTGGTGTGGAAATCGAGATTAAAGTGTAACTACTAAAACAAAAAAAATAACATGTCAGGTTTAATTGGAAAAAAAATCGGAATGACCAGCTTTCATGAGGCCTCTGGGAAGATTGTCCCATGCACAGTTATTGAAGCAGGTCCTTGTGTCGTGACTCAGGTCAAGACCAAGCAAACTGACGGTTACGATGCCATCCAGCTTGCTTACGACGAGAGAAAAGAAAAAAATACTTCGAGTGCAATGAAAGGCCATTTTAAAAAGGCCGGCACCACCCCGAAGAAAATTTTGATGGAATTTTCCCGCTTTGAGGAAGGTCATCAGAAAAATCTGGGTGAACTTGTAAAGGCAGATGTATTTATTGAAGGTGAATATATTGATGTTGTTGGATTCTCCAAAGGAAAAGGATTTCAGGGCGTTGTGAAACGTCATGGATTCAAGGGCGTTAATCAGCAGACACACGGTCAGCACAACCGCGGTCGTGCACCTGGATCAATCGGTGCATCATCGTATCCCAGCCGGGTATTCAAAGGAATGCGCATGGCTGGCCACGATGGCAATGGCAGAGTTAAGATGATTAACCTGCAGATCATGAAAATAATGCCGGAACAGAATCTGATTATAATCAAAGGTTCAGTTCCCGGTCCTAATGGCTCATATGTAATTCTGGAAAGATGGAAGTAAAAGTATATAACACCAACGGAAAAGAAAGCAGCAAGACTGTTGTTCTTAAGGATGAGATCTTTGCGATCCAACCAAACGATCATGCAATTTACCTTGATGTTAAAAGAATCCAGGCCGACAAACGGCAGGGTACTGCTGACAGTACAGAGCGTAGCACGCTTAGTGGCAGCACCAGGAAGCTCTTCCGTCAGAAAGGTACGGGCGGTGCCCGTCGTGGTGACATCAAATCCCCGCTGCTTCATGGTGGAGCACGTGTTTTTGGTCCGCACCCGCGTGATTACAATTTTAAGGTAAACAAGAAAGTTCAGCAACTGGCCAGAAAAAGTGCATTATCTTACAAAGTAAATGAAGGTGCCATCCGCGTTATCGAAAACTTTGATTTTGAGGCACCTAAGACAAGTCAGATGCTTGAAATTCTGAAAAATTTCGAAACTTCAGAAAAAAAATCTTTGATTGTGTTGGATGAATCAAAGAAAAACGTATATTTGTCGTCCCGAAATTTGAAGAAGGTCAAGGTGATAAATGCTTCAAAATTAAACACTTACGATATTCTGAATGCTCAGATCGTGTTGATTTCCGAAGCAAGTTTGCCCCAACTGGATACAATTTTTCTTGGAGAAGGAGAATAATGACGTCAGGAATGACACTAAAAAATTGAAAAAATGGACGTATTAATAAGACCATTGGTAACAGAAAAGATGACAGCCAAGAACACTGAGCTGAATCAGTTTGGTTTTATCGTTGCAAAGCGTGCCAACAAGATTCAGATCAAAGAAGCTGTTGAATCTTTGTATAGTGTTAAAGTTCTTGAGGTTAATACAATGGTGTATGCCGGCAAACGTAAATTCCGCGGAACACGTCGTGGTTATGTTCAGGGTCGCACCAATGCTTTCAAGAAAGCTATTGTAACTTTAAAAGAAGGAGAGAAAATTGACTTTTACAGTAACGTATAAAACAAAATAGACTGCATGGGACTGAAGAAATTTAAACCGACAACTCCCGGTCAACGTTTTAAACTGGTGAGTTCGTTCGAGGAAATAACGGCAGCGGCTCCGGAAAAAAGCCTGGTAGTTCCCAATCGAAAATCTGGTGGTAGAAACAACACCGGAAAGAGAACGATGCGCTACATTGGCGGTGGCCATAAAAAAATGTATCGTTTAATCGATTTTAAAAGGGAAAAAGAAGGCATCCCGGCAACCGTTAAAACCATTGAATACGATCCTAATCGTAGTGCCCGTATTGCTTTGCTGTTCTACAAAGACGGCGAGAAGCGTTATATCATTGCACCTCAGGGTTTGAAAGTCGGACAGGAAATTTTTTCCGGTAAAGGTGTTGCACCTGAAATCGGAAATACAATGTACTTAAGTGAAATTCCTTTTGGTACAGTTATTCACAACATTGAACTGAATCCGGGACAGGGTGGAAAACTTGCCCGCAGTGCCGGTTCTTATGCGCAGTTGCTTTCTCGTGACGGCAAATATGCAGTTGTGAAAATGCCCAGTGGTGAAACACGTTTGATTTTGCAATCATGCCGTGCTACCGTTGGTACTGTTTCAAATGCTGAGCATAATCTTGAGGTCAGTGGAAAAGCTGGTCGCAGCCGTTGGCAGGGTCGTCGCCCACGTAACCGTGGTGTGGCTATGAACCCAGTCGATCACCCAATGGGTGGTGGCGAAGGCCGTCAATCCGGAGGTCATCCTCGTTCGCGCAAAGGTATTCCTGCCAAGGGATATAAGACTCGCAGAAAAAAGGCCTCTGATAATTTAATCATTGAACGTCGTAAAAAATAACAGGGATACACTATGAGTCGCTCATTGAAAAAAGGTCCTTACGTGCACCACAAACTCGAAAAACGAGTTATCGAAGCACAGAAATCCAGTAAAAAGGTGACCATCAACACTTGGTCACGCGCATCAGTAATCACCCCTGATTTCGTAGGCGCAACCATTGGAGTTCACAACGGAAACAAATTCATTCCCGTGTATGTTACCGAAAACATGGTGGGTCACAAACTTGGAGAGTTTTCTCCAACCCGCATTTTCCGTGGTCATGCCGGTCAAAACAAGAAATAATCATTAAAAGGTAATTGTCATGGGAGCAAGAAAACGGATAAGTGCCGACAAGCGTAAGGAAGCCCGCAAAGAGCAGTTTACTGCCAAGTTGACGGGTTGCCCCATTACTCCGCGCAAAATGCGCCCGGTGGCCAATCTGGTCAGGGGTAAAAACGCCGATATCGCACTGGCTATTCTGAAGACATCGTCAAATTCGTCGTCAGATTATTTATATAAACTGCTTACATCAGCCATCAATAACTGGCAACAGAAAACTGAGAATAAAATCAGAATGGAAGAAGCCGGTTTGTATGTCAAAAGCATCAATGTCGATGGTGGCCGTATGCTCAAACGCATTCAGCCTGCTCCGCAAGGACGGGCTCACCGCATCAAAAAACGTTCGAACCATGTTACCATTGAACTGGGTAGCAGAACGGAAGAAGTAACTAATGTTGAAACACAAGAATAAAGAGCAGAATGGGACAAAAAACTAATCCTATAGGCAACAGACTCGGTATCACCCGCGGATGGGATTCTATCTGGTACGGTGGAAAAACTTTCGGTGAAAAACTTGTCGAAGATGACAAGGTGCGTAAGTATCTCAACGTACGTCTGGCTAAAGCCAATGTTTCAAAAATATTCATTGAGCGCAGTGTTAAGCTTGTGACTGTTACCATTCATACTGCTAAACCTGGTTTCATCATCGGTCAGAAAGGCAAGGATGTTGACGAACTTCGCGAAGAATTGAAAAAAATTACTCAGAAAGAAGTTCAGATCAATATTTCAGAAATCAAACGCCCCGAAGTGGAAGCTGTTCTGGTCGCCAATAATATTGCCCGTCAGATCGAAGGCCGTATGTCGCATCGTAAAGCCATTAAAACCGCTGTTGCATCAACGATGCGCATGGGTGCCGAAGGCATGAAAGTGACTATTTCCGGTCGTATCGGTGGAGCTGAAATGAGCCGTACTGAACATTATAAGGAAGGTCGTACTCCGTTGCATACTCTGCGCGCCGATATTGACTACGCTCGCTCCGAAGCTCATACTACTTATGGTCGTCTTGGCATCAAAGTGTGGATCTGCAAAGGTGAAATGTTTGGAAAACCGGATTTCTACGGAATTGATACACCGAAAACCGACAAAAAACAACGTCGCGGAGACAGACCTGATCGTGGAAGTGACCGCGGTGGTCAGCGCCCTGGTGGATTCAACAAGCCAAGAGGTAAAAAGAATAACTCTAATCAATAATACGGAAGAGTCATGTTACAGCCAAAGAAAACTAAATTCAGAAGAGTCCAGAAGGACAAAATGAAAGGCAATGCCAAACGTGGTCATCAGCTTGCATTTGGTTCATTCGGATTGAAAACCATGGAAGAAGCATGGATTACAGGACGTCAGATCGAAGCTGCCCGTCAGGCTCTTACCCGTTATATGAAACGTGAAGGACAGATATGGATTCGCATATTTCCTGACAAACCGGTGACCAAAAAGCCAGCTGAAGTACGTATGGGTAAAGGTAAAGGTGCTCCGGAATATTTTGTTGCCCCTATTACTCCTGGTCGTATCATGTTTGAGGCCGAAGGCGTTTCACTTGAAGTTGCAAAAGAAGCATTGCGTCTTGCAGCTCAGAAATTGCCTGTGAAAACCAAATTTATTGTTCGCCGCGATTACAGCGAAGCATAGTTCATAAAAAAGGAAAAAGCAATGAAATCAGAAGTAATTAAAGAAATGACCACTGAAGAGTTGAAAGAGCGCCTGACGGAAGAGAAAAAGCAGGTTGCCAAACTTCAGATGAACCATGCAGTAAATCCGCTGGATAATCCTGGCGTGATCGGACAAACAAAGAAAACCATCGCACGTATCCAAACGGAACTGCGTAAACGTGAATTGGAAATCAAGTAATTTTTCAGCATAATGGAAAGAAACTTACGTAAAGAGCGAATCGGTGTAGTAACCAGCAACAAGATGGATAAGTCTGCAGTTGTTCTGGTGGAACGTCGCCTCATGCATCCCAAGTATGGTAAGTTCATTAAAAAAACTACCAAATTTGTGGCTCATGATGAGAAGAACGAATGCACAATCGGAGACAAGGTCCGAATAATGGAAACCCGTCCGTTGAGTAAAACAAAACGCTGGAGACTTGTTGAAATAATTGAAAAGGCTAAATAACCATGATACAGCAGGAATCAAGACTAAATGTAGCTGACAACAGCGGAGCCAAAGAAGTTCTTTGCATCCGTGTCCTGGGCGGTACCAAACGTCGGTATGCTTCGGTTGGAGACAAAATCATCGTTTCGGTGAAAGATGCCATCCCTTCCGGAAATATCAAAAAAGGTACTGTCTCTAAAGCAGTTGTTGTTCGCACCAAAAAAGAAATACGCCGTCCCGACGGTTCATATATCCGCTTTGATGATAATGCAGTTGTACTGCTTACCGCTTCGGATGAATTGCGTGGAACACGTATTTTCGGCCCAGTGCCGCGCGAACTTCGCGACAAACAGTATATGAAAATTGTTTCACTTGCCCCTGAGGTATTATAATTCGCAGCGTTATGAAAGTGAAAATTAAAATTAAAAAAGGCGACACTGTGAAGGTGATTTCCGGAAACGATCGCGGAACTGAAGGACGTGTACTGGAAGTTTTTCCGGATTCAAACACTGCCATTGTTGAAGGCGTGAAAATCGTTTCCAAGCATAGCCGCCCTTCCGCCAAAGACTCAAAAGGTGGTATTGTTAAAAAGGAAGCTCCCATCAATATCTCTAATCTGATGCTGGTTGATAAATCAGGAAAACCTACCCGCGTGGGTCGTCAGGTGAAAGAAGATGGTACAATCGTAAGATATTCCAAAAAATCAAAGGAGGAAATTAAGTAATGGCTTACATTCCGCGATTAAGAGAAAAATACGACAAGGAAATTGTTCCCGCTCTCATGCAGGAATTCCAGTTCAAAACAGTTATGCAGGTGCCTAAGCTCCTCAAAATATCTGTTAACCAGGGTGTTGGTGGTGCTGTTACCGACAAAAAACTCATTGATTTTGCAGTGGACGAAATGACCAATATTACCGGTCAGAAAGCTGTTCAAACCAAATCGAGAAAAGATATTTCAAACTTCAAGGTGCGCAAGGGAATGCCGGTTGGTGTTCGTGTTACCCTCCGTGGAAACAACATGTACGAATTCCTCGATCGTTTGATTTCTGTTTCTATTCCCCGCGTTCGCGACTTCAGAGGAATCAGTGACAAAGGATTCGATGGCCGTGGTAATTTCACATTCGGAGTAACTGAACAGATCATTTTCCCGGAAATCAACATTGATAAAATCAACAAGATTACCGGAATGGATATCACTTTTGTGACTTCAGCTGCTAACGATAAAGAAGCTCATGCATTGTTAAAATCATTCGGAATACCCTTTAAAAAACATTAAGGTATGGCAAAAGAATCAATGAAAGCCCGCGAAGTGAAGCGGTTGCAAATGGTTGAAAAATACGCTGCAAAGAAAGAAGCTTTGAAAGCCGCCGGTGATTTCACTGCTCTGCAGAGAATTCCCAAGAACGCTTCGAAAATCAGATTGCATAATCGTTGCAAACTGACCGGACGTCCAAAAGGATATATGCGCATGTTTGGAATTTCGCGCATCAATTTCAGGCAAATGGCCCTGAACGGAGAAATTCCCGGAGTAAAAAAAGCAAGTTGGTAAAATATAAAACAATATAGAATGGTAACGGATTCCATTGCAGATTTTCTGACCCGCGTAAGAAACGCCATCAAAGCCAACCACCGTATTGTGGAGGTTCCTTCCAACAAAATGCTGGTTGAACTGGCCAAGTTGTTACACGAGAACGGCTATATTCTCAATTATAAAGTTGAGGAAAGTACTATGCCGCGGACCCTTAAAGTGGCCCTCAAGTACAACCCCATTAATAAACTGTCGGCCATTACCGAGATAAAACGCGTGAGCCGTCCAGGTTTGCGTAAGTACTCTCCAAGTGATGAACTTCCTAAAGTCATGAACGGTCTTGGCATTGCCATTATCAGTACTTCGAAGGGGCTCATGACTGACAAACAGGCCCGCAAAGAAAACGTTGGCGGCGAAGTCATTTGTTTTGTGTCATAATTAATAACAGGAGGATTCCAAATGTCAAGGATCGGAAAAAAACAGATTGATATACCCTCAGGCGTTCAAGTGAACGTGGCTGCCGATAATATCGTTACCGTAAAAGGTCCCAAAGGCGAATTGAAACAGCAGGTGGCTCCGGAACTGAAAATTAACATTGAAGGTTCTGTTCTTCATCTTAATCGTTCTAATGATGAACGTCAGGTGAGATCGTTCCATGGCTTGTATCGTTCATTGCTGGCCAACATGGTTAAAGGGGTCTCTGAAGGATTCACCACAACCATGGAGCTTGTCGGTGTTGGTTACAAATGCCAGGCCAATGGTCAAATGCTGGATCTTAGTTTGGGTCATTCGCACAATATTTTGTTCGAATTACCTAAGGAAGTTCAGATTGAAACCATAACGGAAAAAGGTAAAAACCCGACTATCATACTCAAGTCGCACGACAAGCAGTTAATTGGTCAGGTTGCAGCCAAAATCCGTTCGTTCCGCAAACCTGAGCCGTACAAAGGAAAAGGTGTTAGATTTCAAAATGAAGTTTTACGTCGTAAAGCTGGTAAAGCTGCTGCGGCTAAATAATAAAAGAGGCAACTATGGCTATCAAGAGCAGAAAAGAGTTCAGCAGAAAACGCATCAAGATGCGTATCCGCAAAGTGGTTTCGGGAACCGGCGAATGTCCGCGTTTGTCAGTGTACCGCAGCTGCAAGGAAATTTATGCCCAGATTATCGATGACAAATCTGGCAAAACATTGGCATCCGCATCATCACGCGTGAAAGGCGTTGCCGAACAGAAAGTTACAAAAACCGATAAGGCGAAACTGGTTGGCAAACTGGTTGCAGAACGTGCAATCGAAGCTGGCGTTCAGTCAGTGGTTTTCGATCGTAACGGTTATCAGTATCACGGTAGAGTAAAAGCTTTGGCCGATGCAGCCAGAGAAGGTGGATTAAAATTCTGAGTAATATGGCTAATATCAGTATAAACAGAGTAAAATCGAGCGACATTGAATTCAAGGATCGTCTCGTAAGCATTCAAAGGGTTACCAAAGTGACCAAGGGCGGTCGCACCTTTAGTTTCTCAGCCATTGTGGTTGTTGGAAACGAAGACGGTGTTGTAGGATATGGCCTTGGAAAAGCCAAAGAAGTAACCTCAGCCATCTCAAAAGGAATTGAAGATGCCAAAAAGAATCTTGTCCGTGTGCCCATCCTGAAAGGAACTTTGCCTCACCAGCAGGAGGGAAAATTTGGCGGAGCTACCGTATTCCTTAAACCAGCAGCGCCTGGTACCGGAGTCATCGCCGGTGGTGCTATGCGCGCCGTGCTCGAAAGTGTTGGCGTAAAAAATGTGTTGGCCAAATCAAAAGGTTCATCCAATCCTCATAATGTAGTAAAAGCTACTGTAGATGCGTTGATGAATCTGAAAGATCCCCGCATGATTGCCCAGCTTCGTGGCGTTTCAATTGATAAAGTGTTTAACGGTTAATCCGGAGAAATATGAAAAAAGTTCGCATTACATTAATTCAAAGTCTGATTGACCGTCCGGCCATTCAGCGCAAAAATGTTCAGGCATTGGGTCTTGGGAAAATGCATTCAAGCGTTGAGCACGTGGCTACCCCACAAATTTTGGGTATGATCAGGAAAGTGAATCACCTGGTGAAAGTTGAAGAAATCTGACCTTAAAAAACTGACAACAATGGATTTAAGTAATTTAAAACCGGCAGCCGGAGCAACAAAAAGAGAAAAACGCATCGCTAGAGGCCAGGGATCAGGTCACGGTGGAACATCAACCCGTGGTCATAAAGGTGCCCAGTCACGTAGTGGTTACAGCCGTAAGATTGGATTCGAAGGCGGTCAGATGCCTCTGCAGCGTCGTGTTCCGAAATTCGGTTTCAAAAATATCAATCGCGTTGAATACCGCGCGCTCAATATCGACATGCTGCAGGAACTTGCTCAGCAAAATAACCTTCAGGAAATCACCCCCGAAGTGCTTCGCGCTCATGGTCTGATTTCGAAAAATGATATCGTGAAAGTCCTCGGCAGAGGAAAACTCACCCTTAAACTCGATGTGAAAGCACATGCTTTCTCAACTGCTGCCGTTAAGGCAATTGAAGAACAAGGTGGTCAAGCAATCAAAATCTAAGTTTAATGAGTCGTCTCGTCAATACCTTCAAGAATATCAACAGAATTGAGGATCTTAAAAAAAGAATCCTCTACACGTTGCTGATCATTTTGATTTATCGTTTCGGATCCTACGTGGTTTTGCCTGGTATTGATCCCAATTCTCTGGATGCTTTGCAGAATCAGGGCCAGGACGGTCTGCTCGGACTTATCAATATGTTTTCCGGTGGTGCTTTTTCCAATGCTTCTGTGTTTGCTCTTGGAATTATGCCTTATATTTCTGCTTCTATCGTTGTTCAGCTGCTTGGTATTGCTGTTCCTTATTTTCAGCGCCTCCAGCGTGAAGGTGAAAGCGGAAGAAAGAAAATGAATCAGATTACCCGTTACCTGACAGTTATTATTACTGCTGCTCAGGCACAGGGTTATATTGCTAATCTCGCTTCGCAGATTCCTGCCGGTGGTATTTATCCTTTCGATGCTGCCATTTCGCAGGTGCCTTTCCTTTTCCGACTGTCTTCAACCATTATTCTCACCGCCGGAACATTGTTTGTTATGTGGCTTGGTGAGCGTATTACTGATAAAGGTTTGGGTAATGGTATTTCATTAATCATTATGATTGGTATCATTGCTCGTCTGCCATTTGCTTTGCTTGCCGAGTTTGCTTCTCGTATGGAAGTTGCTGGTGGCGGTCTTGTGGTGTTTATCGTTGAACTGGTTATTCTTGTTCTTGTTGTTGTTATGACTATTTTGCTGGTGCAGGGAACAAGAAAAATTCCAGTGCAATTTGCAAAACGTGTGGTAGGAAACAAACAGTATGGTGGGGTCCGGCAATATGTTCCGTTAAAGGTTAATGCTGCCGGTGTAATGCCTATCATTTTCGCTCAGGCGATTATGTTTATTCCTATTACTCTTGCCGGTTTTGCAAACAGTGAATCTCTCACTGGTGTTATTGCGGCATTTACCAATCCAAACGGATTCTGGTACAATTTTGTCTTTGCAATTCTTATTATACTTTTCACTTATTTCTACACTGCTATCACCATCAATCCCAATCAGATGGCTGAGGACCTGAAGAAAAACGGCGGTTTTATTCCGGGCATCAAACCTGGAAAACGCACAGCGGAATTTATTGATACCGTTATGTCGCGTATTACTTTGCCGGGTTCGATGTTCCTTGCTTTGGTTGCAATTATGCCAGCTATTGTTAGCTTGTTTGGTGTGAATAGTCAGTTTGCCCAGTTCTATGGTGGTACTTCTTTGTTGATTCTCGTTGGTGTAGTGCTCGATACACTGCAACAGGTCGAAAGTCATTTACTGATGCGCCATTATGACGGTTTGACCAAGTCGGGTCGTATTAAAGGCCGTACTTCGACCGGAATGGGAGGTATCTGATAGCCATGTTACAGAAAAGTGATGAAGAAATAGAATTACTGAGAAAGAGTTCTTTGCTTGTTGGAAAAACTTTGGGAGTAGTATCCCGCCTGCTGAAACCGGGAGTGGAAACACGAACCCTTGACAGGGCTGCAGAGGAATTTATCCGCGATAATGGCGGTGTCCCTGCCTTCAAGGGCTATAATGGATTTCCTGCCACACTGTGCATTTCTATTAATGATCAGGTGGTTCATGGAATTCCCGGAAGCCGGGTGATAAAGGATGGAGATGTTGTTTCAGTTGATTGTGGTGCAGTTCTGAACGGATATGTGGGCGATTATGCCTACACCTTTATCGTTGGTGAAACCGATCGGAAAACAATGGATCTGGTGCGTGTTACGCATGAATCATTGCTGAAAGGAATAGCCGAGGCAGTGCCGGGAAAATGTGTGGGAGATATTGGCCATGCTGTTCAGCTTCATGTTGAGCGTAATGGATTTCATGTAGTTCGCGATCTTGTTGGCCATGGAATTGGTCAGCATTTACATGAAAAACCAGAAGTGCCGAATTATGGCAGACGTGGTCATGGTATGCCACTGGTTGAAAATATGGTAATCTGTATTGAACCAATGATTAATCTGGGAACCTGGCGCGTTTATCAGGAGGCAGACGGATGGACAATCCGCACACGAGATGGGAGCAATAGTGCGCATTTCGAGCACATGGTGGTGGTGAGGGACACTCCGGAAGTGATTTCAACATATGAGTACATAGAAAACAGAGTGTAAAACAAAATATGGCAAAACAAGGTGCAATAGAACAAGACGGAACCGTTGTCGAAAGCTTGGGCAATGCAATGTTCCGCGTTGAACTGGAAAACGGGCATGTTATTCTGGCCCACATTTCCGGCAAGATGCGCATGCATTATATCAAGATTCTGCCCGGCGACAGGGTTCGACTCGAAATTTCACCCTATGATTTGACCAAAGGACGAATTACCTTCAGATACAAATAAAAAACAGGACAGCGCTATGAAAGTGAGAGCTTCAGTCAAGAAACGCACACCGGATTGTAAAATCGTACGCCGTAAAGGCCGTGTGTACATCATCAACAAAAAGAACCCTAAGTTTAAACAACGCCAGGGCTGATAACGAATTTGAAAAAAACAATATATGGCACGTATTGCAGGAATTGATTTACCAAAAAACAAACGGGGCGAAATAGGGCTGACCTACATTTATGGCATAGGCCGTTCGACTTCCCGCATGATTTTGACAAAAGCCAAAGTGGATTTTGACAAAAAAGTACAGGATTGGGATGATAACGATCTGACCGCTATCCGTACAGTCATCAGTGATGAAATTAAGACTGAAGGCGCTTTGCGTAGTGAAGTACAGATGAACATCAAACGCTTGATGGACATAGGTTGCTATCGTGGCATCCGTCATCGTCTCGGTCTTCCGTTGCGCGGACAGAGTACCAAGAACAATGCCCGTACTCGCAAAGGAAAGAAAAAGACAGTTGCCAACAAGAAGAAGGCACCTAAGGGTTGATAAAATTTGAAAATATCCAGATATGGCAAAACAAACTAAAACGGTCAGAAAACGTAAGGTTAAGGTTGAACCTTTCGGAAATGCATATGTGAAGGCATCCTTCAACAATATCATTATTTCGTTGACCAACGAAGACGGGCAGGTTATTTCCTGGTCGTCAGCCGGAAAAATGGGCTTCAGGGGAAGCAAGAAAAACACGCCTTATGCTGCACAGGTTTCAGCCGAAGATTGCGCAAAAGTCGCTTTCGATGCTGGCTTGCGTAAAGTGAAGGTGTATGTTTGCGGTCCGGGATCAGGACGCGAAAGTGCCATCCGCAGCATTCATGGTGCTGGTATCGAAGTAACCGAAATCGTTGATGTTACTCCTATTCCTCACAACGGCTGCCGTCCTCCCAAACGCAGAAGGGTTTAATTAACTGTTGAAAATAGCAAGATATGGCAAGATATATCGGACCAAAGTCAAAAATTGCCCGTAAGTTCCAGGAACCTATTTACGGTCACGACAAATTTTTAGAAAAGAAAAAGTATCCACCGGGAATGCACGGTCAGTCGAAACGCAGAAGAAAAGTTTCGGAATATGGTGTTCAGCTCGCAGAAAAACAGAAAGCCAAATACACTTATGGCATTCTTGAGCGCCAGTTTAAAAAACTCTTTCTGTTGGCTTCTACCAAAAAAGGTGTTACTGGTGAAAAACTCCTGCAGTTTATCGAGTCACGTCTCGATAATACCGTGTATCGCCTTGGTATTGCCAAGACCCGCGATGGAGCACGTCAGCTTGTTAGCCACAAGCACATCGAAGTGAATGGCAAAGTGGTCAATGTGCCTTCTTTCCTTCTTCGCGTCGGGGATGTGGTTTCAGTTCGTGAAAAATCGAAAAACCTCGAGATCATTACTGAATCATTGAGTGGACACAATAATAATTTCAGCTGGCTCGAATGGGACGGCGAAAAAATGGCTGGTAAATTCCTGAATTATCCGGAACGTGAAGCCATTCCTGAAGCCATCAATGAACAGTTGATCGTTGAATTGTACAACAAATAACAACCATAAATTCAAACTATGGCCATACTTAATTTTCAGAAACCGGATAAAGTCATTCAGCTCGAATCCGACGACCGCAAAGGAGTGTTTGAATTCAGACCTCTCGAACCGGGCTACGGCATTACCATTGGCAATGCCCTTCGTCGAATTTTGCTCTCTTCGCTCGAAGGCTTTAGCATTACCGGTGTGAAATTTGACAATGTCCTTCATGAATTCTCCACCATTCAGGGTGTTGTGGAAGACGTGGTGGATATCGTTCTTAATCTCAAGCAGGTCCGCCTGAAACGCCAGATTGAGGAACTCAATTCTGAACATGTAAACGCTGTTTTTCAAGGCCAGGAAGTAGTCACTGCCGGAGACCTTAACAAATTCCTCTCGGGATTTCAGGTGCTGAATCCGGATCTCGTGATCTGTCACCTCGACCCGACTGTGAAGTTGAGCTTTGAGCTGAATATAGAGAAAGGCCGTGGTTATGTTGCTGCCGAAGACCTTAAACCTGCAACCGAAAACATTGGTTATATTGCTATGGATGCTACATTCACACCAATTACCAATGTAAATTACAACATCGAGAACTACCGCGTTGAACAGAAAACAGACTACGAAAAACTCGTTCTGACGATTCAAACCGATGGATCAATTCTCCCCAAAGATGCTCTTAAAGATGCTTCTGCTATTCTCATTCAGCATTTTGCGCTCTTCTCCGACGATAAAATTGATATCGAACCAACAGAGAAAGCCGTTGTTGATGATTTTGACGAAGATTATCTCCACATGCGCCATCTGCTCAAAACCAAATTGTCGGATATGGATCTCAGTGTTCGTGCTCTCAACTGCCTCAAGGCCGCTGATGTCGAAACACTGGGCGAACTTGTCTCCTACAATAAAAATGACCTTCTGAAATTCAGGAATTTTGGAAAGAAATCACTGGCCGAACTTGAAGAACTAGTGAAATCGAAAAACCTGCACTTCGGAATGAATGTATCAAAATATAAACTGGATAAGGATTAACCGAGATGAGACACAAAAACGGATTTAATAAGCTTGGAAGAAAAACGGCTCACCGCGAAGCTATGTTGTCAAACATGGCATCTTCGCTGATCCTGCATAAACGAATAACCACTACTCTGCAAAAAGCCAAAGCATTGCGAAGTTTTGTAGAACCGGTTATTACTCTTTCCAAAGAAGACTCAATGCACCATCGCCGTATGGCTTTCAAATACCTGCAGGATAAAGAAGCTGTGAAAGAACTCTTTCGCGAAGTTTCTAATAAAATTGCAGATCGTCCCGGTGGGTACACCAGAATTCTGAAAACAGATATGCGTGCCGGCGATAATGCCGAAATGTGTATGATGGAACTGGTGGATTACAACGAAGTGATGCTCGGTACCAAAGAAGCCAAGAAAACAACTACTGGACGTACTCGTCGCTCGAAAGCAAAAAAATCAGACGAAACTCCTGCCGCTGAAACAAAACTGCCTAAAGCGGAAGATGTGAAAGCTGTTGATGTTCCCGAAGAAAAACCTGCCGATGAGCAGGCTCCGGAAACTGACGGTGCTGAGAAATAATTTGACGTACTGAATTTTTTCATACTTTTGGACAGGATATTTTCGGATATCCTGTCTTTCATTTTTAAACCAAAATATTATGGCAACAATTGCAAATGTTTACGCCCGACAGATTCTCGATTCCCGTGGAAATCCTACGGTAGAAGTTGAATTAGTTACCTCAAATGGCAACTTTGCCCGTGCTTCGGTGCCTTCTGGCGCTTCTACCGGAATTCACGAAGCTCATGAACTTCGCGACGGCGATAAAAAAATGTACAACGGTAAGAGCGTGCTCAAAGCCGTTAATAATGTTAATAAAGTCATTGCTCCCGAAATTCAGGGTCTCGATGTCACTGATCAGAACCAGATTGATCGCCTGATGATTCAGCTTGACGGAACGGAAAACAAATCAAGTCTTGGAGCTAATGCAATCCTTGGTGTGTCGCTTGCTGTGGCTCATGCTGCTGCTGCTGAAACAAACCAATTGCTCTATCGTTATCTCGGCGGTGTAAATGCCAACACACTTCCGATTCCTATGATGAACATCATCAACGGTGGCTCGCATGCCGACAATAGCATCGATTTTCAAGAGTTTATGATCATGCCGCTGAATGCAGAAACCTTCAATCAGGCCATCCGCATGGGTACCGAAGTTTTCCATTCATTGAAAGATGTTTTGAAAAAACGTGGTCTCTCTACCAATGTTGGCGATGAAGGTGGCTTTGCACCCAACCTGAAATCGAACGAAGAAGCATTGCAGGTCATCATTGAAGCCATTGAAAAAGCCAAATATAAACCGGGCGTTGATGTAGCCATCGCACTTGATGTGGCTGCCAGCGAATTTTACAACACTACCGATAAAAAATATCATTTCAAGAAATCGACCGGTGATAAGCTCAGCTCCAAAGAAATGGCTTCGTTCCTTGCAGATTGGACAAAAAAATATCCGATTTACTCCATCGAAGACGGCATGGCCGAAGACGATTGGGATGGCTGGAAAATTATTACTGATAAAATTGGTGCGAATGTTCAGCTTGTTGGTGATGACTTGTTTGTGACCAACGTTAACCGTTTGGCCGATGGCATCGAAAAAGGTGTTGCCAACTCTATTCTGATAAAGCTGAATCAGATCGGAACCGTTTCCGAAACCATTCAGGCAATCAACATGGCGCATCGATATGGCTACACTTCCATCATCAGCCACCGCAGCGGTGAAACCGAAGATACAACCATTGCCGATCTGGCTGTTGCCATGAATACAGGCCTGATTAAAACCGGCAGCGCATGCCGCAGCGAGCGTATTGCAAAATACAATCAGCTCATGCGCATCGAAGATATGCTGGGTGGCCAGTCATACTATCTCGGAACCGATTTCGCTTTCTATCCTTACTGAAATAAGTCCCGCCTATGTCAATGATCAGGGAATTTGAGAAGAGCGGCAACCGCCTTTTCAAATACAGAAGTTTTATACCGCTTGTTCTATATGTTTTTGCTGCCTTGGCCATCTGGCTCGACAAGGATGAATTTATCCCGTATCAGGAATACTGGTGGAGTCTTATCTGCCTTGGTGTTTCCGCCATCTGAATGATAATCCGTGCCATTGCCATTGGTTATGCGCCGCGCGGAACATCGGGCCGCAACACCGGAAAGCAGATTGCCGACACCATCAATACGACCGGTTTATACTCGGTGGTACGCCATCCGCTGTACTTGGGCAATTTTCTCATGTGGCTCGGGCTGATCATTTATGTGGGCAGCTGGGAATTTCTCATTTTTGCGGTATTCTTTTTCTGGATTTACTACGAACGTATCATGTTTGCCGAAGAGCGCTTTATTGGCGGAAAATTCGGTCAGGCATTCGAAGACTGGGCCGCTAAAACACCGGCGTTTTTTCCGAAATGCAGCGGTTATGTAAAAACCGGTCGCAGATTCAACTGGCGCAGTGTGATGCGACGCGAATATCACGGATTTTTCGCCACCATTCTGTCATTTGCCATCATTAATTTTCTCAAACATCTTTTCTACACCAAAGAATCGAGGATCGATATTGAATGGATGATTGGACTGGGAGCGGGCTTGCTGATATACCTCTTTGTTCGCTTTGTTGTAAAAGCCACACGATGGCTTGAAGTAAAACCGAAAAGCTGATATTGAAAAAGGGACACAATTTTGTCCCTTTTTTATTCCTCAGCAATACTATTTTGATTTTACGATAATAGCTGTTGTCATTCCACCAATCGCCAATACCCCGTTTTGTCGCTGCCGATGCGTTCTATGAGTCCCTTCTTTTTAAGCTCCTGAATGTGCCGTTTAATGGTGGCTGTTGAACACCCAATATTTTCAGCAAGTTCAATGTAATTGGCTTTGGGATTTTGTTTCAGATGATTTAAAATACTGCTTTTTACAGGGTCATTTACAAGGTCATTTTTTGATTTTACAGGGTCATTTGCAGGGTCGGCAAGCTGAATGTGCATTTCACGGTTTCTTAAAACATGATTTTCGCCCAGCAGCAGGTTTTCAAGAAAACGAAGCAGAAATTCATTGGTTGCGTAAACTTTCCTTGAATGGTTTTTATAAATGCTTCTTACCAGTGCATTTCGAAAATACCATGAATGCTCTGCAAACAAATCATTATTGACCACGAAGCCAAAAGTGCGTAAATATTTTATCAGAAAAACGGCGGTTGCACGTGTGTTACCTTCTCCAAATACATGAATTTGCCAGAGATAGGAAATAAAACGAGCAATGTGCTCAATAACTTCATGCTGACTTAATCCTTTATAACTGAATTTTTTCTCCTGTTCAAAATCGTATTCAAGTGTGGCTTTCAAGCTTTCCGCACTTCCGTATAAAACAGTTTCTCCATCCAGCACCCACTCCTGTTTGGTGATGTTGTAATCACGTATTTTGCCTGCAAATTTATAAACATCAGTAAATAACCTGCGATGAATGCTTAGGTATTCTGCCGGCGAAAATGTAAATGTTTTTTCACTCAGAATTTCCGCAATCCGGGCCGAAACTTTATCTGCTTCCTCGGTACGGCTTTCGTCTGTTTTTTGTGGATGCTGCTTATAGTAAGTGTCAATGCGCTGCTTGACTTCATCAATAGTAATGTCGCCCTCGATATTTTGCCGGGCAGTTTCAATGAGATAGTCAGACGGCTTTAGTCCGTCAACATCCTGCAAGCCGACAGCCGTTTTCCAGACTTTTGCTTTTTCAGCTTTGTCCGGCTCACCCTGTCGCAAATATTCTTCGAAATTATCCATTGATTCTTGAACTCAAATCAAAAATACTACTTTTTCACCAATGGCCATCACGCGATTTTCTTTTACACAACAAATTATAAATGTATATCAGCTTATAACTCATAATTCATAACTCATCACTCGCCACTCGCCAGAAGACAGTTTGATTTTCACTCAAAACTGACCACTCACCACTGGCCACTATTTCTTATCTTTGCACAAAATTCTACCACCATGGCAGGAAAAGACGACGTAAAAACATTGAAGGAGCGCCTCGACGCTCTGAGGAGGTTCCTTTGACATCGATCGCAGAAGATCCGATTTCAGAGAAGAAGAAAAAAAATCATTGGCCCCCGATTTCTGGGACAATCCCAAAGAAGCTGAAAAGTTTCTGAAATCCCTGAGTGAAAAAAAATCCTGGATTACCCGATACGACAAGGTTTCACTTGCTGTTGACGAGCTTGATGTAGCCCTGGAATTTTTCGCAGGCGGCGATATGACCCAGGAAGAGTTTGATCAGACGTATTCCGTGGCTGAGACAGCGATTGAAGACCTTGAGTTTTTCAATATGCTCAGCGGCGAAGAAGATAAACTCAGTGCCATCATCACCATCAACTCGGGCGCAGGCGGCACCGAGAGCCAGGACTGGGCTGAAATGCTCATGCGCATGTATGTGCGTTGGGCCGAACGGAATAATTACAAAGTTACTGAACTCGACCTGCAGGAGGGCGATGTGGCCGGAATCAAATCATGCTCGCTCGAAATCGAAGGCGACTATGCATTCGGCTATCTCAAGAGCGAGAGCGGTGTGCACCGTCTGGTGCGGCTTTCGCCCTACGATGCCAATGAGCGCCGTCACACTTCGTTTGCTTCGGTGTATGCATATCCTGTTGTGGACGAAAATATTGATATTGTTCTTAACCCTGCCGATCTCGACTGGGATACCTTTCGCAGCTCGGGCCCCGGCGGACAGAACGTGAATAAGGTTGAAACCGCAGTGCGTGTGCGCCATGCGCCTTCGGGCATTGTGGTCGAATGTCAGGTAACGCGCTCTCAGCTTCAGAACCGCGAGAAGGCCATTCAGATGCTGAAATCGCAGTTGTACGAACTGGAGTTGCGCAAAAAACGCGAAGCCATTGACGCCATCGAAAGCAGTAAAAAGAAAATTGAGTGGGGTTCACAAATCCGCAGCTATGTGCTGCATCCCTACAAGATGGTGAAAGACAACCGCACGAATCACGAAACATCCAACACCCAGGCCGTCCTCGACGGCGACATCAACGACTTTATCAAGGCGTACCTGATGCAGTTTGGTAGGGCGTAGCGTTGATTGGACGCGGATCTGCCTGACTGCCTGTTGCAGTTGAAATTGCAGTCAGGTTTACGCGGATGATTTTAATTCGTGTATAAAAAGTGGATATGCTGAGTCGGTTTTCGGGGAGATCCCGGTTTGGTTGCAGAAGCCTTGTCAAAACATTGACCGGGTTTTTAGTGGTTAATTGTTTCGTGTCTTTATGCCCTCGTGGCAATTCCGATAACTATCGAAACTCTCTGCGTCTCAGCGATCTCCGTGCGCCGCCCCGATACTGTCTTCATCGCAGATGAAGGCTGATTCGAATTCGCGTCAATAAGCCATGCTGAGGCAGAGCAGTAATTTAGCGCTCATTTGCGTTCTTAGAGGAAGATATATTTCGTGTCTTTGTGCCCCCGTGGCAAAATTCCGCTATCTTTGAATGTCGTAAAAACTGCCGCTATGGACTTCACGCTTCGTCCCTGGAGAAAATCGGATCTGAAATATCTGCTCAAATATGCCGACAACCCGCGCATAGCAATGAATCTAACCGACATGTTTCCGCACCCCTACACAAAACAATCGGGAAAGCGGTTTCTGAAAATGGCCCGCAGCGCAGATCCCGTACGAATATTTGCGATTGAAATCAACGATGAAGCTGTCGGCTCGATTGGCCTGTTCCCGCTGTCGGACATCAGGCGCAACAACGCTGAAATCGGATACTGGCTCGCAGAGCCGTTCTGGGGCAAGGGCATTATGACCGAAGCCGTAAAACAAGTGGTGGAATATGGTTTCAAAACATTCGACATCAACCGCATTTATGCCGGCACGTTCGGCCGCAACACCGGCTCGCAGCGCGTACTCGAAAAAGCCGGTTTCACCCTCGAAGCCCGCTTCGAAAAAACCTACGTGAAAAACGGCGAGCTCGAGGATGAGGTGGTGTATGCAATAAGGCGTTAGTCGATAGGCGTCAGGCATAAGGCGACGGCTGACGACTGAATACTGATTACTGAAAGCTGATTTCGTATTTAGCTTACTGCTCGCCGCTCACCGTTCACTGTTGTTTATGAACTTTTCTCCAAAATTCATCTTATCTTGCACTAAATTCCAAAAATCACTGTCATGAACCTTCGGATTGCTTATCGGATTTACCGTCTCAGAGCCAGAATCCTGAGAAACATGCTCGCAATGCTCAGCTTTTCTGCCCTTATTTCTTCGTGTAATGGTGTTTCTGAAAAACAGACTGCTATTAACAAAGATTCTTTAAAACTGGTTGAATTGAATCAACAGCTTGACTCCGTTTTAAATGAAAACGAAACACTCAAATTAAGATTGGATTCTATAATTGAAAAAGAAAAGCAGGATAGTATTGCTGATGCAAAAAAACAGGTAAGCGTTTATGTAGCTCCTGTAATTCCTGATGATCCAGGGCCAATCTGCGAATATGGTGTGCCACCGGTTTATGAATTTGAAATATCACCAGAGCAGATTCAGACCAAATACGGCGTACCGCGCAATTAATGTATGAACATAAACAGTAAATTTTTTTTATATCAACTGAATGCTTCACTGTTAAAGCGATTGCTGATTTTATTGAGCTTGCCGGTCGTTGCGGTCAGTTGCAAATCTGCTGAAAAGCAGCTCTCAGAGCCAGATCCACAAATGCCGGATTCAGCCATTGTTGCACCGGCCGATACAACAAAGCCCAATTATTACAATCCCGAAATCCAGACCGACTACGGTGTGATTCAGATTACGCCCAAATACGATACAGCCCGACCGGTTCCGCTCTATGGAGTGAAAGTTCCGGAAGTTCCAAAACAATAAAAAGTCGTGTGAAGTATTTTTACTTCGCACACCAGCATTTTGCTATCTTTGACTATCCAAAACCAAATCACATG
>Ga0116152_10000731_pt1 | contig 27081 bp, 21 predicted proteins | sample AD_UKC119_MetaG_FD_89894 | JGI IMG/M metagenome (GOLD analysis project Ga0116152, IMG submission 89894) | Active sludge microbial communities of municipal wastewater-treating anaerobic digesters from Hong Kong - AD_UKC119_MetaG | ecosystem: Engineered > Bioreactor > Anaerobic > Digestate...
GTAGCACCGGCTTCCTGCATGTGATATCCACTGATTGAAATGCTGTTGAACTTGGGCATCAGCTTCGACGTGTATTCGAAGATATCAGCAATGATTTTCATCGACGGCACCGGCGGATAGATGTAGGTGTTACGCACCATGAATTCCTTCAGAATGTCGTTCTGAATGGTTCCGGCCAGCTGTTCGGGTTTCACACCTTGTTCTTCGGCGGTTACAATGTAGAAAGCCATCACGGGCAGTACAGCGCCGTTCATGGTCATCGACACCGACACTTCGCCAAGCGGAATCTGATCGAAGAGAATTTTCATATCCTCCACCGAATCGATGGCCACCCCTGCTTTTCCAACATCACCCAGTACGCGCTCGTTATCGCTGTCGTAGCCACGATGTGTTGCCAGGTCGAATGCCACAGAAAGACCTTTCTGTCCAGCCGCCATATTGCGGCGATAAAAGGCATTTGATTCTTCGGCGGTGCTGAAGCCAGCGTACTGACGCACAGTCCAGGGACGCATCACATACATGGTGCTGTACGGTCCGCGAAGAAACGGCGGAAGGCCGGCACCATAGGACAAATGCTCCATATTGGCCAGGTCATCTTCGCCGAAGGAAGGTTTTATTTTGATTTTTTCCGGCGTATCAATTTCCGGGGCAATCCCATTTTCCTTTTCCCATGCGGAATAGGGAGTATTGCCTTTAAAATCTGCGAGTTTTATATTTTTAAAATCCGGTCTCATTTTCACTCCTTTTTTATTGAACCGATAAAACCGTCTGATAATTTTCAAGCGCTTCGAGAGCGGCAGTGCGCATGTGCACAAAGCTGTGAACACCGGCTTCGCGGTACATGGCTTCGTTGTCACCCGGGCTACCAGCCAGCACCAATGGAATATTGGTATTGCGAAGTACTTTCAGATATTCAACACCCAGTGTCGGATATTCCTCATCGCTGCTGCAAAGCACAATGATTCCCGGTTTTTCATCCAGCGCTTTTTTTACTCCATCCTGAATTGAATCATCATTCAGAATTGTAGTGATTTCATAGCCGGCCATACCAAAGAAATTGGTGGCGAAAATCGCACGGGCATTGCGCATGGCGATGTTGCCAAACTGCAGCATGGTTACACGCGGACGCTTGTTACCGGCGGCCACATGTTTGTCGGTGCGCATACGAATCTGTTCGAAGCTCCAGGCGCCGCGTTGCATGTTCAATGCATTTCCTTCGGCATTTGGAGCCTTAATGAAAGCAGCTGCCTCTGCGAATTGCTCGTTTGTATTCGGATAATTGTTGACACCCACATATACCATCTTGCGCGTAGCAATATCTTTTTCGCGTTTGGCTACGGTCTTTTCGATTTCAGATTTGATGAGTCCGCTTTCCATTGCTTTGCGGAATCCACCGTTTTCCTCAATCATCTGGAATTGCTTCCATGCATATTCAGCCACGCTCTGTGTCAGTGATTCGATATAATATGAACCAGCAGCAGGATCGGCCACATCGGCAAAATGCGATTCTTCTTTCAGCAACAACTGTACGTTGCGTGCAATGCGGTCGCCGAATTCGCTTTCCTTACCGAGAATAAAATCATGCGGCAGAATGGTGATTTCGTCGGCTCCGCCCAGCGCGGCACTCATGGCCTCGGTGGTATTGCGCAGCATATTGTTGTACAAATCATACAGCGTTTTGTTGTACAGCGATGAAATGCCATGGATGGTTATTTTCTGTAATTCCGGATTGCTGCTATACTGCGAAGCAACGGATGCCCACAACCAGCGTGCAGCGCGGAATTTAGCTATTTCGAGAAAATATGACGGACCGACCGAAAGGGTGATTTTCATTTTCGACAATACGTCTTCGGCTTTCAGTCCCTTATTCAGCATTTCCTGCAGATATTCATGTGCCGAAGCAATGGCAAAGCCGAGTTCCTGCACAGCAGAAGCCCCGGCATTTGCAAAATGCTGACCATTTACATTCATCACCTTGTATCCCGGAAGGCATTTTCCTACATTTTCAATCAGGCATTTGAGCTCATTCATATTATCCTCGTGGCTGTTGTAATACGAGCCCTTGAGCAGATAATAACCAAACGAGTCGAAATTAAAACTACCGCTGAGGTTACTGTTTTGAACGCCTTTTGAAGCAGCTTCAACTTTCAGGAGTTCAGCCAGAATGCTGTAGCTGTGATGTGAATGAAAATGCATGGCAGATTTTGTCAGATCGATGTCTTTGAGCAGCGCAGTCATTTCTTCCTGCTTGTCGCTGAAATCAAGTCTGAACGAGACACCGTCGGCGCCACGGTTGAGCGCGTTGCAGGCAAAGCTGTTGGCTTCGGCCGTGTTGGTGGTGTCAATCTGCTGAATGATTTTCCAGGTATTGCCGCTGGCATGATAGCCGCGGATAAAGGGAGCCTGACCGGGATGGTTGGCGGGCATGGCGCTTTTTACGTCTTCAGCCATATAATACGGCTGCACGGAAAAACCGTCGAGAGGTTTCCACACCAGCTTTTTCTCATAATCAGCACCCTTGAGATCTTCGTTAATCAGCTGTTCCCACGCCTCTTTGGTAATCGGTGGAAACTCGCTGAACAATTTGTTGTCACTCATGTTTTTGCTGTTTTTTCGCGCTGCAAAGGTAATTGTTTTTATATATCAGAATATGTTATCTGCTCAAATATGCTATTATCAACACCGCTGAACCACAAAAATCAGCCGAAAATCATAGTTACACAGAGTTCCACGGAGTTAAAAGAGGAAAAGCAAAAGCCGATTCATATAAACACAACGAGTTGTGTTTCAATAATTACAGCAAATTCAATATGCAAGCTTACTTGCAATGCTTAATTTGCTGTAATTAATAACGGCTTTTGCCTGAACGAATCAAACTCTGCGTGCCTCTGTGCGTACTCCTATGCAACATCTGGAATCCCAGGAAGAATCGCCTTTTCAGCGATACAGGCAAAAAAATCCGAAAAGTATAACAATTATTTATAAAAATCCGAAACGAGATTGATTATATTTAGTGATTGTTTTTTGCCTTTTTGCGTATTAAGTCTGCTCTTTTATCTAAGTAAATTTTTTAAGGACAAATCGCTTGATCCATTTTCCCCACTGAAAAACGTTTACGATGGAAAAGAAAAAAACAAAAAAATTCCCACTGTCATCAAAAACAAAGCTACTGTAAAAGGATGGCTTGAAAATCTTGAGATCAGCACAGGGGTTTTTATCCAAAAGGATAGCCAGCTTTTGATGTGTGAAAGCAATTATCTGACGATTTTCAGACTGTGTGCGAAAGTTGCTGTTTTGAAAAATCACACGTCGTAGTGTTGCGGCAGGTTGTCCCCGACATTCTATCCTCACCGTAAAAGCTGCTGTCATCCTGAGACCACCAGCAAAACGCGTTTTGCAACCTAAATGAAAAATGACACTTTAAATTGCTGTCATCCTGAGTTTCGCTCCCGTAGCGTTTCTTGCGAAATAGCTTGCGAAGTATCGAAGGAGACAGCGAAAATCAACAGAAGAAAAGTCTTTTGTATAGAATGAGATCCCGGCACAGTCAGCAATGCTAAAACTCATTTGCGACCGGGAACTCAAAACGTTTTTCTGTTGATTTTCACAAATTTAAGAGCGTGTGTCATTAGCAGCGGAGTCGAAGCGTCGGCAGCGAAAATCAACAAAAAATGTCTCTTGTATAGGATGAGATCCCGGCGCGGAGACCGGGAACTTCATTAGACTTTTTTGTTGATTTTCAGAATTTTACGCACTTGTATCATTAGCAGTGTCGCTAATGAAGAGCTTTTACAGAGAAACGCCAGCGACGTTTCCCCGACATTCTACCGTCAGCCAGAACAAGCTGATGTTGCAACATTGCTGACGTGGAATTTTATCTGACTGCAAGGCAGACGTCGGGGAGAAATAATCCAAAGCGCCCAAAAGATTGTCAAACAACTGGCGGAATTCCGTGTCCGTAAATAAGCTTCTGGGTAAAGCATTGTCACGCGTCAGGAGACGCGCGCCCATTGCTGAGTAGAAATTCTGCGGACGCCAAAATGTTGGGTGCGCGATTTTTTTCAATGTTTGAAAATTTCCGACCTTTACAAACCGTAGAAGAAATTCTTCTCGCTGAAATATTTGTATTTTAGCTTTTTGAGAGTTTGATCATTTTATATAAAAAATATTATGAACTGGAAATTCTGGAAAAAAATCCGATTAAAAAGATGGCATAAAATCGTTGGTATTATTATTCTGCTTTTCATTATTCTGCTGGCATTTCTGCCAGCTATTGCCAAATGGTACATCACCACACACGGCGAAGACCTGATCGGACGTAAAATCGACATGAGCGGACTTCATATCAACTATTTCCGGTGCAGCGTTGATATCGAAGAATTTGTCCTGTACGAAAAAAACGGCAGTGACAAATTTGTAAGTTTCGATGAGCTCTACGTCAATTTCGCACCATGGCATCTGTTCAGCAATGAATATGCTTTTACCGAAATCACTTTGGCCAATCCATATGTTTCAATCATCTATTCGGAAGATGGTTTTAATTTCGATGACCTGACCGAATCGAGCGACACCACAGAAACAGAAGAACCAGAAGACACCACTTCGGATCCGACAAAATATCTCATCCGCAATCTGAATCTCATTGGTGGCTATATCCGGTACGAAGACAAAACAACCAACAGCGTTACCGAAGTTAAGCAGCTCGGAATCACGGTTCCTGAAATTGCATGGAACAACAGCAAATCGGAACTGGGCATCGATTTCATTCTTGGCGAAAAAGGCGAAGTATCGCTGGGAGGCAATGTTAATCAGGCCGCCGGCACTTACAAAGTTCAGGCAAAAACAAAAAATATCGACATTTCTCCATTTGCGGGCTATCTGAAAGACTACATGGCGGTGAGCTCCATGACCGGACTTCTCTACACCGATGTGACTGTCAACGGCGAAATGGCCGAGCCCATGAATGTGGTTGTTTCAGGCGAAGCAGGAATAAAGGACTTTGCCCTGAATGACATGGATGGCAATCATTTCTTTTCTGCCGCCGACATGTACATCAAAATGGATTCGCTCGACATCGGCAAAGAAAATTATTGTATCAATACCGTTCGTGTTGAATCACCAAAACTTACCGCAGTTCTTGATAAGACAGGAACCAATTTCGACCGCGTGCTCGAACCCTATTTTTCCGACACGCTTGATGTGGCCGAAGATACAACAGTGACTGACACTTCGACAACAGAAATGCATTACTCCATCGAACATCTCGAAATCAATGACTGCGCGGTTGCCTTTTCTGACCTGACGCTTAATCGTCCTTTCCGTTTTGATATCACCAATCTTGATTTCAAAATGGAAGATTACAGTGATCTGGCAACCGCTGTGAAAATGGATTTCAGCATGATGCTCAACAATACCGGTTCGTTCAAGGGCAATGCAGTTGTTGATATGGTCACTATGGAATCCATGACATTCGACGGCGTCATTGCAAACCTCGATATGGTAAGTCTGTCGCCCTATTCCGAATATTTCATTGCAAGACCGATTACGAAAGGAACGTTCAATTACAACGTGAAACTCACCATGAATCCGACGTATCTGAACAATCAGAATTCGCTGAAAATTGTTAATCTGGAAACAGGAAAGAAAACAAAAGACACCACCGCATACAAAGCCCCGATCGGTCTTGCACTCTACATTCTGAAAGACCGCAACAACGTTATCGGATTTGATTTGCCGGTCACCGGAAATCCATCAGATCCATCATTCAAGCTTGGAAAAATCATCTGGAAAACACTCGAGGAATTTTTGATCAAAACCGCCACAGCGCCATTCAAGGCCATCGGAAATCTCTTTGGTGCCAATCCCGAAAGCATCCGCCAGGTTCCGTTTGAAATCATGCAGGACAGTTTGCTGAATGATCAGAAAAACAATCTGGATAAAATTGCTGAGATCATTATCAAAAAACCGGAACTCATTTTCTCGTTTTCACAATCTACCAATCCCGATGAGGAAATGAAACTGCTTGCCATTCACGAAGCGAAACTGCAGTTTGTTCGCAGCCAGTCGGGCGATGGTGCCGATCCGCTCAAAATTCAGGAAGAAGTAAATAAACTGCGCGACAATGATCCGGAATTCCGCCAGTGGCTCGGAATGACCGAACTCATGGGCGCCGCACAGGTTCCCGGTTTCTGCATGCAGAAGGTAGGAACTGAACGTGCATCCTCTTTGCTGAACGAATTGATGCTGAAGCGTGAAAACCTCTTGCGGAGCTATTTTGCAGAGAAAGGCGTTCCGGCATATTCCATACAATTCAAAATGGCCGACCTCCGCAATCTGCCCGAAGATCTGAAAAAACCAATGTTTACGGTTGAGATAACCATGAATTAAAACATCTCCAATGCGCATCTGGTCAGTACATCCCGAATATCTCGACGTCAAAGGCCTCGTGGCTGTGTGGCGCGAGACGCTGCTGGCGCGGCATGTGCTGCTGGGTCTTACCAAAGGATACACCAATCATCCGCAGCTCGACCGTTTCAAAGCCGCAGCAGATCCGGTAAACAGCATCGACTATTATTTGTCTGTGGTCTATGATGAAGCGCTGAAACGTGGTTATCATTTCAACAAAACAAAATTCAACAAGGTCAGCAAGCCGAAAAAAATCAGCGTTACCAACGGACAGCTGCAATACGAAACGAAACATCTGCTGAACAAGCTCAAACTGCGCGATCCGGCCAAATACAAGCTGCTGCAACACGAAAAACAAATGAAGCCGCACCCGCTGTTTGATGTGATTGAGGGCGGGATTGAGAAATGGGAAATCGTTTTGTAGTGGTCAGTAGCCAGTGGTCAGTGGTCAGTTATGAGTTATAAGTTATGAGTTATGAGTTATGAGGGCTTAGCGTTTTCTGAGAACTGAGGGCGGCATGAGCTCCTGAGGAATTTTTCAATTCAAATTGCAAACAGACTTTTGATATATTTGCAGCAAACAAATGTATGTCGCAGGATTTATCCGTCAACAATAAAAAGCACAAATGGCTGAAATGGCTGATTTTCCTGATGTTTTCAGCTATCGTTCTGTTTCTTTCCTTTAACCGGCACAGTAAGTCGGGACAATTCAATTATCACAGCGAAATCTGGGCTGATAAAGCCGGCTATTATGTGTATCTGCCTGCTTTGTTCAATTACGGATTCAATGCTTCAGCTTTTCCCGATTCAATCGCAGCAAAGACCGGAGACGGATTCCGCATCGACACGGCAAACAATAAAGTGATTACGAAATATTCATGCGGTGTAGCCATACTGCAAATGCCGTTTTTTCTGGCGGCCGGTATTTTCGATGACTTATCGGATCCGGGCCGGATTCCGGGATTTACGAAGGCACACCATGCTGCCATAAACATTGCCGCCGTCTTTTATCTGTTGCTGGGGTTCCTTTTTCTTGGCCGCTATCTTGAAAACCGTTTTCACAAGCCACTTGTATGGTTGGTGGTGTTTGTTTTGTTTACTGCAACAAATCTCTATTATTACTCGGTTGATGAAACCGGTATGTCGCATGTTTACTCGTTTTTTCTGTTCAGTCTTTTTCTTTTTCTGCTTCAGAAAACGTCTTATTTACAAAAGGCCGGTGCAGGAATTCTATTGATATTCGGGATTGTGGCCGGTTTGATTGTACTGATAAGACCTACAGGATTGTTGTTCTTTTTTGCCGCATTTCTGCTGGAGATTCAAAATGTACATGAGTTCAAATTCCGCATCAAATCACTATTTCAGCCCAAAATTATGCTCTGGTTCATTGCCGGAGTCGTGCTGATTTTTCTGCCACAGTTACTTTATCTGCAATACACATTTGGTTCGCCTTTTCATTATACCTACGAAAGCGAAGGCTTTTACTGGACAAATCCGCAATTACTTAAAACCTGGTTTTCGACCAACAACGGATTGTTTTTATACACGCCGTTTTTTCTGATTATCGTGATTGCATGTATATATGCGGCATTCAAACGCAAGGCCGATGGACTGAAGATGCTTTTGCTGTTTGTCATTATTTCTTACGTATTTTCTTCGTGGTGGATGTGGTATTTCGGCTGTGCCTTTGGCGCACGGAGCTATGTGGAATATCTGGCCATATTCAGTATTCCTCTCACTTTTCTTTTTCTGAAAATCCACAGATCAGGCATTGTTGCAATCATTTCATTTTATTTGGCGGTAGTGTCGTGTATTGTCCTGAATTTCATGATGACCTACAGCTGGGATGGTTGCTATTATGGATCCGGTGACTGGGACTGGGATGCATGGATTGGAACTGTTATTTCAAAATTACGCTGACCAAAAACCGCTTCAGAAGCTGCAAGTGCAGATAGAAGCTTTGCCTACAGCAGTGAACGGTGAGTGGTGAGCGGTGAACGAAATTTCACTGGTTACTAACGGGGTCTGCAAGTCTTAAACGCTCTCAGGTCGCTTTACGTGAAATCACGTAAAACGAGACAAGCTGTGACACAGGCGCGACGCTGAGAGATTAAAGCAGCAAAAGTTCACTGCTCGTACCGACGCTGCGGTCGGCACTTGCAGCTGGTCACAGCTCACTACTTACTCCAGACTCCTTCTCAAAGCTGACGGCTGATCCGCCGCGGCGGACCGACAGCTGATAGCTTGAGAATTATGAGTGAAAATTTTACTGTCTACTGACTCCGCCGCGGCGGATCAAAACTGGCTACTATCTTATGTCTTGCTTGCTCGTCCCCGCAGCCCTGCGCTTCGCAAGCTCAGCTTTCAGGGCATCGGGCTATTAATATTGGACTACGTCCGTAGTCCCTTTCAAAGGAACCAACTATCGTAATTTTTGGGGTAAACGTTTGTAGCCACGTCATAAAACTGGCCATTAACTACTCACAACTGACTACTTCTTCGTACTTTTGCAAACGATTTTGCGTTATTGAAAAAAATGATTGAAAAATGAAACTCTGTATTGTCGGTATTACCGGTCTGGTGGGAAGCGAGCTGATTCAGGTGCTGAACGAAAGCCCGCTGCATGTGGATGAATTTATCTGCGCTGCTTCGGAACGTTCCAAAGGAAAGGAAGTTGAAATCCGTGGGAAAAAAAATACAGTTGTAACTCCTGCCATGGCTTGTGTCATGAAGCCCGATATCGCCATATTTTCTGCGGGCTCGGGTGTATCCAAAGAATGGGCGCCACGCTTTGCTGCCAACGGATGTTTTGTGATTGACAATAGTTCGCAGTGGCGCATGTATGACGAAATCCCGCTGGTGGTGCCCGAAATCAATGCCGACACCATTACACGTGAAACAAAAATCATTGCCAATCCAAATTGCTCCACCATTCAGCTGGTGCTTGCTCTGAGCCGTCTGCATGCGGCTTTCGGCATCAAACGCATTGTGGTTTCGACGTATCAGAGTGTAAGCGGAACGGGTATGTATGCCGTTGAACAACTCATGAACGAACGCGCCGGAAAGCAAGGCAACATGGTTTATCCGCATCCGATCGACATGAACTGTCTGCCGCACGGCGGATCGTTTCTGCCCAATGGCTATACCACCGAAGAAGAAAAATTAGTGAACGAAACACGTAAAATTCTGCGTGCCCCGCAGATTCAGGTATCGGCCACCGTGGTGCGTGTGCCTGTAACCGGCGGCCACAGCGAATCGGTGAATATTGAATTTGAAAGACCTTACGAAATCGCTGATATTTACAAGCTGCTGAACGAAACACCCGGCGTGACAGTTCAGGACAATCCGGCCGAAAATATTTATCCGATGCCGCTCTACGCCAAAGGAAAGAACGACACCTTTGTAGGCCGCATCCGCCGCGACGACAGCATTGCCAACGGACTCAACCTGTGGGTTGTCGCCGATAACCTCCGCAAAGGCGCCGCCACCAATGCGGTGCAGATTGCTGAGTGGTTGGGTGGAAAAATGCTGTGAATTTGTAAAAACCTTTGCTTGCTGTTGGCTGGTTCTATTGGTTCATTATCTGTTCTAAAATCAATTCTGTCAATGTTTTTACATCACTATTTATCGTACCAAGCATATACCGGTCATATACGCTTTTATTGTCGGGTGGGTTGAGATTTAAAATCATGTTTTTTTCTAATGCCAGCAATCTTATAAATTCTCTTTGTGTTCGCCCATTACCTTCTCTGAAAGGATGTAAATAATTTACATGATCCAATATTTCGGCTAATGATTGAGACAGCTCTTGTTTCATTGATTTTCGAATGGCTCTGTAATTTGAAATAAGGGTGTTTATGTATTGAAAAGCAATATTAAAGCGTTCTTTGTCAAAAAAAGGTTTTCCGTTTTTACTGATGTTAACCGTTCTGACTTTTCCAGCCCATTCATATACATCCTGAAACAAATAATAATGAATGATCAGCAATGAATCAGCGTCTACAATTGTGATTGGATTTTCAAATAATTCCTCAACTCTTTTAGAAACCTTTAAGCTCTCATACGCCAGCAATATTCTTTCATCTTCAATATTGGCCAAATTACGAAGCACCCCGTTTTTATTGGTGTATGCGTAATCCGGGTCAATGTACTGATATTTATTTTCCATAAATGGCATATAGCTTCGCCAGAAAGTCTGTTTCTGAAATACAGCCATTTTTCCAATCTACATACAACTGTATCAATTCCCTGGTTGGTTCAAAACCCTCAAACATATTTGTGCCAATAGCATTTGCCGTACTTTCCAATGTTTTTAGGTCAGAAAATTTCACACCCATTAATGTCAGGTTTTTTCGGTCTATGTCTAATGTTTTATACATTGTTGTTCAATTCAGAAACAAGGCAAATATACGGGTTTTTCAGCACTTTTTCAAGCTTTTGAAGCACTTTTTCAGCGAAACAGGCACAAAATCCATGTTGTCAACACAAATGTATTACTTACAAAAACACCAATGGAAATATTTTATTATGCGATTGAAAATTTTTTATGTGGTGCAAATCGCTTTGTGGGTGGTGGAAAAGTGCCAAAATGGGGGTATTTCGTGCAACGGTTTGAAGATACGCAGGGCGGCTTCGTCCGTGGTGTTGTAAAGAAACGAAAGATATCTCTGTCCACCGTAAAGCCCCTACCGTATGGGTATTAAAGCCGACTTGCGTTTATTTTTTTGTTGGCGTTAAGTTTTTTTGTCTGTCGTTGCTCAAACTCCCCGATTAATTGATTCAATTCTTTAACTTGATTCTTATCAATTTGTCCGATTTGCTTAGCAGCAACAACATTGTCAACTACGCTGTCGTATTCGTGAATGTCTTTAATTCTCTTTCTTTTCAAAACGGATTGAAAATTGTCTTTTCGTTCAAAGTCAATCCCATTCTTATATAATTCAATCCAGAACTTCTCGATATCTTCTCCATCTGCCTCATTCCAATAGATTAAGAAGTCATTCTCTAGATATTTAAGACTGGCTACTTTCTTAAATTGAGGTTCCGGGTTAAGAGCCATATGTTTAATTTCTCGGCCCCATTTTAATAAGTGAGTTCTGGTTTTCTCGCCTAATGACTTTGAGACAGCAATCACCTTTTCGGCAATGTCGATCGTCTTTGCAAGCCGTTCAGCTCTTTCTTGATATGTCAGTCTTTTTGAATTCATTTTTACATACACGCCAACATCTTGCACCCACCACACAAATATAGCACTTACAAAAACACCATTGAAAAGATTTTATTATGCGGGTGGAGTTTTTTTGGGTTATGCGGGGAAGATTGGTGGGTGGGTGTGTGGAAATGATGAAAATCCGGAATTTTAGTTGTATTGAGTTCTGACTTTCGTCATCACTTTTTGATGAGAAATATTTTTTTCCTGCGTCATTTGTTCCACTGCATCGATAATGCCCTGCTTTTGTTCATCGGAGAGGTTGTCCCAGTCATCAATGTCTTTCTGACTTCTGAAATAATTCATCAGCAATCCATAAACCTCGTCCAGCCGGTTCTTTTGTAAAGAATCGATTTGCCGGAAAATTTTCAGTTTCAAATCTGCTGTTGTCACTTTGTCTTTTTTTCAAAACTACAAAAATTAATATTGCGCAGCGCAATTCTTTAAAAGATAGGCTGTATCGGCAACATCGGTCAGATAATATTTCCCATCTGAAGCCTGAAGTTTCAGTTGGTTACAATTTGTAACCAACTCGCTCCCCTCCTTTGCCAGTCTATGTTTTAGAACCTTCCAATAATTGTTGGGATTAGGGCTGTCAGTCAATACGCCCACAACATCAACAACAGAGAAATACCATTTTTCCTGGTCTTCATTCCAAATGGTTCTTATTTGTTTGTCATTAAATAATTTTATTGCTGTTTCTTTAGCCATTATCTTTTTGTTTTCTAACAAATGTAACATTTATTTTCCGGAATAAAAAAGATTAAAACTTCATGTTTTCAATAAAGAAAAGCGACAAAAAACCTCCGCAAAGGCGCCGCCACCAATGCCGTTCAGATTGCTGAGTGGGTGGCGGTTAATCTTTAACTATCTTTTTAAACTCTACAGTTTTTCCGTTTTCAAATCTGACAAAGTAAACACCCGATGCAAAATTATTTGTGTTCACAATCGTTTTATCAACGACTACACCATTATAGATTTCCTGACCAACAGCGTTCAAAATTCTGAATGAAATCGGTTCAATATTGTCATTAGCCGCAATCGTTAATTCTTCATTTACCGGATTTGGATAAACGGTAATGGCATTGCCAAAAAAGTTTTCCAAAATTCCGACATTATTTATAACACAACAAACCGAAGTGTCAACACAAGCATTTTGGGTTATTTCGACAGCGTAGCTTCCATTTTGGGTGACATTAAAAGATTGGTTTGTTTCACCCGCGATAGCAGAATACGAATTATTACAATCGAGCCACTGATATGTTGCACCTGATGCATTTGCAGTCAAAATCAAATTATTTTGTGTTACTGAAACATCAAGACTGCATTGATACATTTTATGAATAAAAGAGTTATTATTTCCAACAGTTGAGGTTAGCCAATATTCAGCTGTAGCGCTGGGATCAAAATCCACAGATCCTGTAAAAATTCCTCCGCAATACACATTCCCATTCTTTACAGATAATGATAATCCAACTTCACAAGTTTGATCGCCTGCAATTTGAGCTACCCATGAAAACGCACCAGAAGAATCCAGTTTTGAAATAAATACATCACTATCGTATCCACTCAAAATAAAAGTGCTGCTATCATCAGGGTCAAAATCCATTAATTGACCAAAATCACCAGTTGTATATATATTGTTATCATCATCGAGATCAATGGATAATATCCTACATACACCCTGGAATTGTTTTGCCCACATAAAATTACCAGAAGAATCTAATTTGCTGATATAGCTACCACCAGAATGAAAGAAACATGTGTCAGAAAGACCAAGTCCGGGGTCAACATCAATTAAAATTTGATAGCCACCGGCACAAAAAACATTTCCTAAATAATCCACATCAATTACCTGACTATATGTCCAATACGGGCTTTCGAAACTTTTAGCCCAAATTAAATTACCAGTTTTGCTTAATTTGATAAAATAGGGGTCAAGAGAGCCTGATAAAGAAGTGAGATTGTAAACCCCTGATCCGGGATCGAAATCAACCGTTCCTGAAAAACCTCCGGCCGCATAGATGTTGTTGTCTTTATCAACTTTAATGGATTCCCCACAATCATAATCAGCTTCTCCTATTTTCATAGCCCAACAATAATCACCCAAAGAGTCGAGTTTGCAAATAAATGCATCTTCAAATCCGGAAGAGGTTAAAACGTAAGAACCAATAGAGTCGGGGTCAAAATCTACCGTCTCAATAAAACGACCTGTAATATAAACAGATGATTCACTGTCAGCAGTAATTGCATGACCCAAATCATTATTGGGTCCTCCAATTTTTTTTGCCCATTTAAAAATGCCGTTAGAGTCCAGTTTTAAAACAAAAATATCGAAACTTAATCCTGTAGCACTTAAAAACGAAGTATCTGAAATGCCGGTTGCTGGATTGAAATCAACTGTGTCTTGAAAACCACCTGTAATATAAATGTTTCCTGCCTCATCAAGCGCAATAGAACTACTCCGTTCATATTCGGGTCCGCCAATTTGTTTAATCCATTCAAAATCACCTGCAGCATTCATTTTGGTGATAAATATATCCCATTGTCCAATCGCAGTTAAAGTCCATAATCCAACGCCAGGATCAAAATTCACCGTTCCTGAAAAATATCCGGTTGAATAAATATTTTCGCTTTCATCAGTAATAATGGCTGTAACCTGATTAACGCCATCGATGGTTTTTACCCATTCGAAATGCTGTGCATTAACACTTATGAAACTTGCGATACTAAGAATTAACGTTGTGATTTTTTTCATGTTTTTTTTTAATGGTTCGACAGATATGTGTATTGAATGCTGCTTTGTACAAACTTGTTTGCGCACAGAAGAATAAACTGATCTGCACATCAAAAATAGTAAAAATAAATCAATGCAGATACACATCAGTTAAAGTTATGTAGGGCCTGCTGAAAAACACGTAACACTCTCAATATCGAAAACATCTTCATCATATTGAACGTTGCAAATGCAAGTGTTTTTATTCGGTTAGAGAAATAACCTTGCCTTTGAGAATCCGCTGCTGCAATTTTTAATAACATACAATCATAATGTATTTTTTTGCCCATCATTTCAAAACATCCTCAACTTTTGCTGTGAGTGTTTGCTTATGCCGTTTCAATGCTTATTTTATATGCACGGCATTAGTCTGATGCTCGCCAGCTGCTTTCAATTTATTGCGGCTTGATATTTATGCTTTTTTTGAACGCCGAACCATTGAAAATTAATAGTCAGGAATTTGTTGCCGACCTTCCTGCCGGTTTAAATCAGACAGGTTTCAAAGCACTGTCCTGACAAATTACAGGAAACTTTGATACGAGCTGAAACCCCCGAAAACGCACTAACTGCCAAATGTTTTATATTAGTTGTTAGCACACGTAATTCTTTTATTGTCTGTTCATCTACATATTTTCAAGATGGCAATATATGTAAATCACAAACAATTTTAAACATTCACATAAGGAATCATGAAAGCTTGAACCACGGGATTGTTCGCAACATCCAACAACTCAGATAACAATTTGACAAGATTTTGATCTTTCAGCTTATCCAACTTAATTTTCGCTTCCAAAACAAAATAATTGTCCACTTCTTTTAGTTTGTGTTTGAGCTCTTTGTTCAATACCGCCATTTGAGATTTAAGCAATTTGAAATCAACATCATAGGATATTTTATTAAAATGAATAAACGCATGTACCGCATTGTCTTTAAGCCCATACTGAAAATCATATCCGCCAATTTGAAATCTAAACCAATCATCGCTATCGTCAATTTCGTGTTTACTATCCGGAAAATTTTCGCACAAAACCGTTTTTATTTGTTGAGCAATTTGGCGGTTGATTTTAGCCAGTTCTTTAAAAACCGGGTTTTCAAGCAAAAAAGTACTGACATCCTGAGTCCCTTGCCCTTCTGTTTCACTGTCAACAATCAAATTGAGTATATAGTATTCTGAATCTTTACGAAAGGATTTCTGCTGTGCATTTTTAATAAGATTGGACAGGTTTTCCGGAAGAATAAATTTTACACTTTGCACCTGGCCTTTTGAAAGATTTTCTAGTTTATCAGAGACGATGTGTTGCCCCTCAGCTTCGCAAGAAACTTTGATGTTTTGCAGATTTTTATTTGCTGTCAGTTTAAAGTTAAGCGCATCAGTGGCGGCATATGCAGCTTGCAAATCATCCTCTTCAAAACTGTTTTGTAGCTCCATATGAAGATTCGCTTCAGGAAGAATATCCTTTGTTATTTCTTCAAATTTCAACGATTTGCCATAGGGGTAATTTGCCGCGTCTGCTGCATTTTTCCAAGGCGAATAGACTTTAATCCAACATTCACTACTATGAAGTTTTTTCCGGTCATTAAAAGCCTGGAAAAATAATTTAAAATAAAATTCCGGAATAAAATGATCGGGACTTTTGAGTTGTAATTCCTGCATTTCCATAATCAATGAACCATCGAGTTCAAATTCTATTTCTGTTTTTAAAATAGATGTACTGATGCTAAAACGGGCCTGATTATTCCGTAGATTATGCGGAATAAGTTCACCCCTTATTTCATTGAATTGAAAAGGCGCTTCAACTTTCAAAAAAACCGAAGATTCTCCATCGCTGTTTGCTGCGCTAAAAATTGTTGTTTTCATATGTGTTTGTTTTTGATTTTTCCTTTTGGGGGCTTATTGATAAAAATCCATTACGCACACAACAAATATAGGCACTTATAAAAACACCAATAAAATTTTTTCTAATTCGATTGGATTTTTTTGGTTTATGAGGTGCAGATTGCTGGGTGAATTGCGACAGCTGTGCGAAGTTTTCAAACTTCGCACACCCCTACTCCCACTCCAGCAAGCGCTTCTCGCCGCTCAGACTTCGGATTTCGGTGGCATCCTGACTAACCTCTAATACACCTTTGTAGATACCGTTTTTATCGCGAATGGCAAAATACTGAATCAATATGAAGCGCCCTTTCATCTGAATCCAGAACTGCGCTTTGTCTTTGGTACCGGAGCGAAATGCCTCCACAATTTTTTCAACCACATGCACGCTTTCCGGCGGATGACAATTCTTTACCTCGCGACCAATAATGGCTGTAGTGCGAGGAAATATGCGATCTTTTGGCGATGAGAAAAATTGTACACGATCGTTTTCGTCCACAAAAGTAATATCAACCGGAAGATGATTGAAAAGCAATATCAGCTGTTCGGCTGTCAGTGCACCAGTTCCAAGATCTGTCATAAACGAAGGAATTGAGTTTTGAATACTTTTTTCTGTCATAATATGCGGTTGAAAATACGGATAACCAATCTCGAAACCCGCACGGTTCATGGCTTCGAGCTCTTCGCTGCTGATGGTATTAAGCAAATGAGGAAACAAAATTTTCTCTTCGCGGAAACGAATCGTCATCATATAGAAAAACACGTCACCGACTTTGCGCTTGAAATCAGTCATATCCTGAACACCGCTCTGCAACATGTCCAGAATGTACTTAATGTTGCGACGGATATCATCGTGAAACGACCACATCAGCTGAATGCAGCGGTAATCGGGCCAAGACTTTTCGATCACCGGAAACAACACATTTTCCTTAATCACATAGTGGCTGGCAAACAGCGATAACTTTTCGAAAAGCCGCGTTAATTCTAACTTTAATGAGTCATTATTTTCATCTGCTGCAAACAATTTAAACACCGGTCTGATTTCATCAAGCACCATCACCATGGCATCGTTGTTTTTTTTCAATGCAAATAAAAACGAGTTTTGAGGCGGCTCCAGCCCTTTGTATTCGTTAAGCGGAATATGAAAAATATTCAGCAGCTTATTTGAAAATGGCTTCAGATCTTCTATCCGATGTCCATGTTGAATCAGTTCATCAAACAATTCAATAAAATCGGATGGAATAACCGTTGCAATAAAATCACGGTTGTTTACAATAAAACCGTGTGCATTGCCGGTTTGAAGCAGTATGCTCGATACTTCCAAAAGCTTTTCCTGGCGCTGTTTTCGGGTGAGGGAGAATTCTGACATAATGAATATTTTGAACAACAGAAATATTTAATTTCAGATAACAATCATTAATACTTTTTCAAACTGAAAATGACAAAATCATTTTCAACAAGTATCGGAGCACCACATTCAGCACCCATAGACAAATACAATGAATCAGAAGAAGCAAGAAACAAATAGTCAGCCCCATTTCTAATATAGCAATGAACTGTATCAACTGAAAACTGATTCAATGAATCCAAAGTCCAGCCCATTCGGTCAAGAAAAAACAAACCACTTTTCTGGCAAGGATCAGGAACTACTAAAAACGTTGCATCTTCTGCCAAACGCAGGTCTTGAATTTTTTGATTATTATTCTGAATAACCAAGCTGGTTTTTGAATATTTGTCAACAACCGGAAGATATCTCTGCGAAAGCTTCATTCTTGAATAATTAATTCCTGCAACGACAATAACAGACATGATAATTTTAAGTGCAATGTGAAAAACTTTACGAGAAGTTAAGCTTTGCAGCGTTTTGATAGCGGACAAAATCAAAAAAACAAAGACTGGGAAAAAAGCCAAAAAATAATAATCATGATCCTGAAACTGCGAATAAAACAACATCCAGTAAAAAAAACCCCCAATAAAAAGAAAACCCAATAAAAGAATTAATTGAAAATTCGCCTTACGAAGTGTTATAATCTGAAAAAAAACAAAAACAAAAAGCAAATGAAATGAAGACTGATAAAAATAATTTACATGCCAGTAATGCCGCATATGATGCCATATTACCAATATTCTTTCCTGCGAAAGATTCCATATTGGAAGTATTGTTGTATTGAAAGAATGAGAATCATTCGAAGCATTATACCACAAAACATACAAATTCCAGATTCCTGTCAAAACAACAGTAGATAATCCAATCCAAATAATTGACTTCTGCTGTTCTTTGGAAAAATATTTTTCATTTCCCTTTATCATCAAAAACAGCGCTACAGCCATTATTGATAAAGGATTAACAAGATAAGTCACCTTAATTAAACTACCCAATAAAAAGAAAATAAAGGCAACAAACAAATCCGAACGACCCCCATTACTTATATATCGGAAAATATAATACCATGCAGAAAAAACAAAACCCAATGCAGCAGTATCAGGTAGATAATTGAAAGAATAATAATTGAAAACAGTTGACGTAAATAAAAATAAAGCAATCAGTGCCGCATAAAAATAATCTTTTAAAAAGCCATAAGCCAACCGAAAAACATTAAAAATTCCCAGATAAAGAATAAGCAAATTCAGTAATTTCAAAATCAAATAATTCTTACCAAAAATCAAATACAACAATGCTGTAATGTAATAAAGAAGCGGAAATTCGCAAGCGGCTTTACCTTCCGAATTTTTCAAATTAAACAACTGTGGTTTAAAAAAATGAAAACCTTTATTGTAATACTGTGAAGCAAACGACATACTGTCTGTCTGCCGCATAATATGAATTCCGGCAGGACCACTAAAAAACACCGTGTTCATACGTAAAAAGAAAAACAAACAAACAAAACTACTTATTGCAAGCAAAGCAATCAGCCCTGTTTTACCGTGAATCATTAATCTGTTTTTCATACCGCAAGCAAATGTACAAATATTCAGAAAAGACAAGCCTTTGCGATTCAAGTCTATTTTGATGAAATAAATTCCCGGGCAAGCCAGAATCAGCTTCGAAAACAGATGGTCGTGCGCGACCCGGGATCTCAAAAAAAACTCCGCAACATATCCACGTTTCTTTTATCCACTAATACCAAAAGAAAATATTTAATAGCCCATGAATTTGGAGGACTCCGGAGGAGTCGCATATCTGTAGAAATCATGAAGGACAAACACGACCCGCCAGCTGGCGGGTCGAATGTTTTTCAATTTGTTTCTCACAGGCAGCCATTTACATTCGACCTCTCTGAGGTCGTACTATTGTTTGATCATTATCTACAGACATGCGATGCCTGCCTGTTTGTCAGGTAAACCTCTGGCATCGGCCATCAATTTTCGCATAAACACATCAACCTAAAATATATTTCACAATGGTATAATTACTCGAATTTCACTAATTCATTTGCTCCTTGATTTATACAAATTTGCACAAACGAATCAACCTTCATCCATGATGAAGTCAGATTCAGTGAGTCACATTTGAAGCAACGATTGACTTTTAAAAACGCCTTTTGAAATTTTATAAACTTAATCGGTTTCGTCTGCTCAGTTGTGCAATGTTTAAAAACTTCGCACAATTTCTATTCCTCCAACGCTTTCACCGCCGGCAACTCCTTTCCTTCGAGATACTCGAGCATGGCGCCACCACCGGTACTCACGTAGCTCACCTGATCGGCGAGATTGTATTTGTTGATGGCTGCCACCGAATCACCGCCACCCACCAGCGAATACGCGCCACGAATGGTTGCTGATGCAGTAGAAATAGCCATTGATTTTGTTCCCTGTTTGAATTTTTCCATCTCAAAAACACCGAGCGGACCGTTCCACAAAATGGTTTCGCTGTGGTTGATGATATCAGCAAAACGTTTAATGCTCTTCTGTCCGATATCGAGTCCCATCCAACCATCGGGAATGTTGTCAGCTTCGCTCCAACCAGTCTGTGCATCGTTGCTGAATGCATCGGCAATCACGGCATCAGTTGGCAGACAAAGATTCACCCCTTTGCGCATCATTTCAGCAACAATTTCATGCGCAACATCAAGTTTATCTTCTTCAATCAATGAGCTTCCAACCTTGCCGCCAAGCGCTTTTACAAAAGTGAAAGCCATGCCGCCGCCAATGATCATATTATCGACAATATTACTCAAACTTTTTATTACATCGATTTTCGATGAAACCTTGGCTCCGCCAATGATAGCGGTAAACGGATGTTTTTCGGCATGAAGTATTTTCTCTAGATTTTTCAACTCATTTTCAAGTAAAAAACCACAATATTTATTGCCCGGAAAATACTGAGCAACCGTAGTAGTGCTGCTATGCGCTCTGTGAGCGGTTCCAAATGCATCGTTCACATAAATATCAGCCAGTTCGGACAGTTGTTTTGCAAATTCCGGATCGCCAGCCGTTTCTTGTTTATAATAACGCAAATTTTCGAGAAGAGCAATTGAGCCAGGTGCTAAAAAATTGATAACATCTTTTGTACGCGGACTGAATAATTCGCGGTCAAACACTACATTTTTCCCCAATAATTGCGACAAATGAATGGCTACAGGCATCATGGAAAAATTAATGTCGTGACCTTTAGGCCGCCCCAGATGCGACATAAGAATAACAACACCGCCTTGTCCAATAATTTTCTCGATGGTCGGCAACGACTCTCTGATACGCGTGTCGTCCGTTATTTCCTGATTCTGATTAAGCGGAACATTATAATCTACGCGTATTAATACTCTTTTTCCCCTGAAATCGACATTTTCTATACTTCGGATTCCCATAACATAACATTTTACGGAATTCAAAGTTATCAAATTATTACGGAGTATATTTTTTGAATCAGTTTTTTTTCTAAAATGGAATAATTCTTAATAAGGAAAAATGAAAACACAAAACTTTCGATATTGTCTCATGGGTTTTGTTTTCGTTTTAATTTTTGTTAATTGCACACATATAGATACTTATATGCTCTACAATGCAGTATTGGAGCGGTTCTCAAGAGTCGGGTCAATAAATCAATTATAGCAAACGATTGGGCTTGGGTTTAATGCTTTTGTTATCTGGAGTAAAAAATGCATAAAATCGCTTCTTTTGAGCTTGGTAAATATGTAAGCAAAATGTATGTTTTTGAAAAACAGCCACTTGGCCTATTTTCGCAGCCAACCAATCAACACAGCGATATCGGCAGGCGACACGCCACTGATTCGCGATGCCTGCGCCACTGTCGCCGGACGAATCCGATTGAGCTTGTCTCTACCCTCCCAGGATATATTTGTAATATTATGATAATCGAAGTCAACGGGTAATTTCACGTTTTCAAATTTTTCAAACTGTGAAGCAAAATCTTTTTCACGGTCAATATAACTTTTATATTTTACCTCAATTTCTAATGTATCATCAAAAGTTTTGTCGGCCGGCGAAAAATGTTCCACGGGTAACAAATTATCAGTTTTCAACTTTTCAAGCGAAACTTCAGGTCGTAAAATCAACTGTGAAAATTTCTGTCGCTGCGAAATAACTTTACTATTAATTGACTCCAAAAAACCATTGATGGCTTCGGGCTCGGCACTGTTTTTCTCGAACCAACGGGTGGCATTTTCAATGTACTGTAGCTTTTCTTCCACTTTTTCCAAACGATCCTTGCCGGCAAGTCCCAACTTATAACTCAACGGCGTCAGTCGGATATCGGCATTATCCTGCCGCAAAAGCAAACGATGTTCGGCACGCGAAGTAAACATGCGGTATGGCTCATCAACCCCTTTCGAAATCAGATCATCAATCAAAACACCAATATAGGCCTCGTGACGTTTCAAAATAAACGGCTCACGATTATTCAAACGCAAATGAGCATTGATACCAGCCATAATACCCTGCGCTGCAGCTTCTTCGTAACCGGTAGTACCATTCACCTGCCCCGCAAAATACAGATTTTCAATTTTTTTCGACATCAGATCCGATGTAAGCTGCGTTGGAGGAAAATAGTCATATTCTATAGCATAACCGGGCTGCATAATGATCGAATGTTCAAATCCCTCAATTTTCCGTAAAGCCGAATACTGCACATCAAGTGGCAACGAAGAGCTGAATCCGTTCAGATAATATTCATTGGTGTTCCACCCATCTGGTTCAACAAACAGTTGATGAAATTCTTTTCCGGCAAAACGCACAATTTTATCTTCAATCGAAGGACAGTAACGCGGGCCAATACCATTAATAACTCCGGTAAACAAAGGCGAAAGATCAAATCCTGTTCGTAAAATCTCGTGCACCTCTTCCGAGGTATAAGCCAGATAGCAACTACGTTGACGGGCAAGAGGAACAGTATCTGTAAACGAAAATTTTCCAGGTTGTTCATCACCAGGTTGTTCTTTCAACACTGAAAAATCAATGGTTCGGCCATCAATACGCATGGGAGTACCAGTTTTGAGTTTTTCAGTTTCAATGCCTAATTTCTCAATATTTTCGCTCAATCCAAGCGATGGTTTTTCACCAATGCGACCTCCACTTACGCAGATTTCGCCAATATAAATTTTTCCATTCAAAAAAGTTCCGGCAGTAATTATTACAGCATCAGCATGAATACTCAATCCCAGATTGGTTTTCACACCATAAACCCGATCGTTTTTAACAAGAACATCAACCACGTCATCGCGCCAGATATGAAGCCCAGACGTGTTTTCAATCACATTACGCCATTCAACACTAAACAAAACACGATCGTTTTGAGTACGCGGACTCCACATAGCCGGACCTTTCGACCGATTAAGCATTCGGAATTGTATCATGGATTTGTCAGAAACAATGCCCATAAAACCACCCAAAGCATCTATTTCCCTGACAATCTGTCCTTTAGCAATTCCACCAATGGAAGGATTACAAGACAAACGGGCAAAACCCGTTATATCCTGAGTAATAAACAAAACAGAAGACCCCAGATTAGCAGCCGCCGTAGCAGCTTCGCATCCGGCATGGCCTCCGCCAACCACAATAATATCGTATTTCTGAAAAATCTTCATTGTTTCACGTGAAACTCATTGTATTTGCAAAGATACGCATCTTCGAAACGATGAATTTCATCCTTTTTATCTTTAGTATCATCATCGAGACCGCAAAGATGAAGCATTCCATGAATGGCATAACGCAAAACTTCGTCTCTGGCTGTAGTTTTATTGTTTTTTGCATTATCAACAGCACGATCGGCACTAATAAAAATCTCTCCACTGACAAAGTTTCCCATATTGTAAGGAAAAGTGATTACATCTGTAAAAGTATGATGATTCAAATGCTTAACATTCAACTCAAACAAAGCTTCGTCAGAAACCACATTAAAAGCAATCGGACCCTGCCTAAAATGAAAATCGGCGCAAATCAGCATACAAACACGGCCTAATGCGTCGATATCAATATTTTTGACCCTGAATTCAGGATCATTCCAGTCAATTCCTTTTACTTTCATCCTCCTGATTTATCCGGGCATCGGTTTGCTGACCAAAAGCCGACATACGGCTCTGGCTGATGCTTTGATTAACCGAAGCCACATTGAAATGGATTGAAATACAACGTCCGTTGTCGCTGAATTCAACTTTGTCGCTCACACTCTGAATCAGCTCAATCCCGCGCTGGTTCTCCGAATGTCTGGTATTGAGATAGAGCAGATGGTCAAAACCATTGCCCTCGTCACATACTTCAAAAATCATTTCCTTATCAGTAAGAGAAAAACCAATACGGATTTGTTTATCCGGATCATTGTGATTACCATGAATCAATGCATTGTTAAATGCTTCGGTCAGAGCAACCATAATATTGGCAAAATATGAATCGTTGAGATAATATTTATCAGCGAGTGCCTCGACGAGTTTTTCAACCTTATTCAGCTCCGATGAACTGCTTTTAAGTTTAAGTGAGTCCGTATTGCCTTTCATTCCGCTTTCGTTTTGTACAGATATTCGTTGACCTTTTGTTTGTAGTAGGAATTCAGATTAGGAGGAACCGTTTTCAAAATTTCCGAACTGTTTCTTTTCAGACTATTATACTTGAAAAACGTCATAGGGTTACCATTGTTGAAAATTTTTGCTTCTTCACTCTGACGCTTAGGATCTTTTTCTCGTTCCATATCTGCTTTTTCTGATTCAAGCAATCGGGTTTCAATTTGTTTTTGCCGGTTTATGGTTTCATTGGTAATTCTTTTATTCACCAAATCTTCCTCGGTTTTTTCCATATCATTAATAATCTTATTCAAGGCCGATCCATTGCCACCCTCGCTGTTCATCTGCTGTTGATATTGTTGCATGGCTTTGCGGATAGCTTCCTGCTGTGCCGCCATTTTAGCCAGCTGCTCGCTGAATCCGGGCTGCCCTGCTCCAGGTTTTTGTCCGCTTTCCATTTGTTTTTTCAACAATTCCATCTGCTGATTCAGTTGTTCCTGCAACTGCCTAAGGGTTTTGGCGCTTGGTTTTTCGCCTTGTCCTTGCCCGGGTTTTCCTCCGGGCTTATTTCCGGGTTTTTTACATTTGGAACCACTACACTGACCACTTTTTTGCTGATTGGCCTGCTCCTGCATTTGCTTCAATGCATCGCTGAGCAACAATGCAAGATTATTCACCCCCATCATTACATTTTGTTGTTCTCTGGCGGCTGGCGCTACATAGCGATTGTTGAGATATTCCATGGCTGTTTTTCTCGCCTTGCCTATTTTGGTCAATTCATCTGTAATAAATGAGTTTATCATGGGATTTCGCTTCCCAAGTGCTGATAATGAGTCATTTATAACAGAAAGCCCTTCGTCCAGACGTTTTTGTTTGCGAACATTTTCAAAATATTTCGGATCAGCAATCCTTGTCTGCATAACGCTTCGCATAAGGTCTTCCTGCTGAAAGCTAATAATGATAAGGTTTTCGAGAATTTCGCGTATAAGATTCATGTCTTCACTGTTCTGTTCCATTTCTGCACTCATCATCATTTCTTCAAGATCTTCAGCCAGCTTCTGCATTTGATCAGCGGCATCCTGTTGCGATTTTGAGGCCTTGTTTTCTTTCGATTTCTGCAGATTTTCCAATGCAGCTTTTAAAGTGGAATCTATTGCCTTTAATCTTTCCTGAAGCGAATCCATCGGAAAAGGTTCTTCAAGTTCGCTGTTCTGCTTCATTATCGAATCGGCATTTTGACGGAGCTCTTCAAACATCTTGTTCAGCTCTTCCTGTTCTTTCATTTTATCCTGTGTCGGTTTATTACTTTCCGACAATTTTTCCTGATTCTCACTTTTTTCTTTCAGATCTTCAGCCATCGACAAAATATCCTCTTCTACTTTCGACCGCTTGAGCAACTCGATGGTTTGCTCCATATTTTTCAAAATCTCTTCATTTTTCTGATTCAATTTTTCAAGTTGCGACGTCATGTTGGGTGGATTTTTCTCCAGCATTTCGTTCAATTTTTCCAGCATTTCCCTAAATTCATCGTCCATAATCTGATTCAAAAGCTCATCAATCATGCGCTGTTTTTCAAAGATCTGTTCATTAAATTCATTCAATTGTTCATTCATCCGCATACGTTCAGCATTCTGATCAGCGGCTTTATTCAGGTTTTCCTCAAGCTGTTTTTCGCGGTCAAGCAATTCTTTCAATTTTTCCTGTTGTTCCCAATCGAGTTTCTTTTTCTGTGAATTCTTTTTTATAAAGTCATCGAGTTCTTTTTGAAGCTTTGCAGCTTCTTCATACATGTTTTCCATTCCCTGATTCACTTGAGCCGATTTTTCATTAATCAACTTTTCCATCTCTTCCTTGTCGGGCATCCGGAAAGTAAAAACCTGACTTTTTGAAGACTTTGGACCAGCATAAGAATCATTATCAAAGACCGTGAAAAAATACTCTATTCTATCGCCAGGGCGCAAATCGAAAATCGAAAAATCGAAAGCGTTGTAGAATTCCTGAAGATTATAATCATTATTGATTGGAATAACAAAAGAGGAATCTAAAATTTCGCCTGCTGCTGAATAATATTTATAATCGAATTTTAATTTTGAAAGACCGTAATCATCCGAAATTTTTCCCGAAAAATAACGAAGCATAAACATAGTGGAATCAACTTCCTCGCGAACCGTAATGGTTGGAAATTCATCAGGCACCACGGCAAAACTGAACTCAAGACTATCGGCGGCCTTGACATTACTCCGGAAAGATACCGACTTAATAATCACATTGTTATCAAACACCCTTTCGAACACAAAATTACGCTCATCGCGGATAACTTTAATACGATTATCTTCTTCAAACACTTTAAGATCGTCTGCATCCCGCGTCAACACATGAAAGCGGATAATTGTTCCACGTGGAACACTCAAAGAATTGATATTATTAATCACTTCATTCTGCTTTCCGGTATAAGCCGGATAAGCAATATGAAGCGAATAACTAACAATGGCTGGCATTTTAAATACCGATAAACGATAATCAGTTGATTGATATCCATCGGCAAAAAAACAAAAATTCTGATCTTTTTTAACCGACTTAAATGTGTATTGGAAAATATTTTTATCCAATCGATTCATCCGTAAACGACGATCACCATCCTGCAAAAAAACCTCTTCCGGAATTTCGGATCCTTTCAATTGCACCTTAACCGTAAAATCATTGTTTTGGGCAACTTCCATATTTTGATTCTGCAAAACAAAATCAAAAGGCGCTGGTTTTACATATTCAATATTATAATGCGAAATTCTTTCCAAAGGATTCAACAAAACTTCAGGCATTGTAAAACCCATAACAAGCAAAAACAAAAACGGGATAATTATTAAAGGCA
>Ga0116152_10000733_pt1 | contig 27059 bp, 26 predicted proteins | sample AD_UKC119_MetaG_FD_89894 | JGI IMG/M metagenome (GOLD analysis project Ga0116152, IMG submission 89894) | Active sludge microbial communities of municipal wastewater-treating anaerobic digesters from Hong Kong - AD_UKC119_MetaG | ecosystem: Engineered > Bioreactor > Anaerobic > Digestate...
CTCCGCGGAGACGGAATCGGGATCCTGCTGGTACTGACGATAGACCTGGTCCAGATACATGGCATGTTCGCCATCCAGAAAAGACTCATCCATTCTGCTGGGGGACAGTTCTAGGCTCATTTGGTCATTTCTCCTTGCGTCCCGGCTCCGGGGACTGTTTGCTGAAATACTTGTCAACCACAGTGCAGCAATCTATATGTTGTTTGGGGGGCAAATTATATCTCAACAGAAAGGGGTTTACACGATTCATCGCGCCTTTTTGGGGCAGATGTCGACAAAAGCCCCGTCAGTCGAGCCAGATCAGACTCGCCATGCGCCCGGTCACGCCATCACGGCGATAGGAAAAGAAGCGCCCGGCCTCCGCCACGGTGCAGAATTTTCCACCACTGATATCATCGGTTTTCATACCCGCCGCCGTCAGGCGCTGCCGTGCCAGATGATAAATGTCACACCACCATTTGCCGGGTGCCACCCCCGGTACGAAGGCTTCGGCAGCTGCCGGGTTTCGGGCCATAAAGGCTGTGCGCACCTCATCGCCGACCTCGAAGGCGGCAGGGCCGATAGCCGGCCCAAGCCAGGCCAGCAGATAAGCAGGATCACACTGCAGCGAGTGCACCGTCTGCTCCAGCACCCCGTCACACAGGCCACGCCAGCCCGCATGGGCAGCCGCAACCCGTGTGCCTTCACGGTCGCAGAACAGCACCGGCAGGCAGTCAGCCGTCATCACCACACAGACCTGACGCGCATGACGGCTGACTGAAGCATCCGCCCGTGGCTGGCAGGCGGCAGCCCCCGTATCGGCCACCACGGTACCATGCACCTGCTCCAGCCACAGCGGCTCGGCAGGCAGCTGCAGTTTTTCACCGACCCGCTGGCGGTTGCGTGCCACCGCCAGCGGCATATCACCCACATGGTCCCCGAGGTTCAGGCTGTCATAGGGAGCCACACTCACCCCCCCCAGACGGGTGGTGGTGCAGGCATGCACACGGGCCGGGGCCGGCCAGTCAGGCGTGATCCAGGGGCGGGTTTCGGGTATTGTTTCAGACTTCATCAGGCCGCTTCCTCCAGCCGCAGCAATTCCAGCAGTTCCGCCATGTCCTGCGGCAGCTCCCGCTCCCACCAGACTGTCTCCCCCGTCTCCGGATGCACCAACCCCAGCGCCGTGGCATGCAGGGCCTGGCGCGGAAAGGCCTGCAGGGCCGTACGCAGCGCCGGGCTGATACCGGCAGGCACCCGGCTGCGTCCTCCATACACCGGATCCCCTACAATCGGCATCTGGCGATGGCTCATGTGCACGCGGATCTGGTGGGTACGTCCGGTTTCCAGTGCCACCCGCAGCAGGGTATGGTGGCGGAAGCGTTCTTCAATGCGGTAATGGGTCACGGCGGGCTTGCCGGCTTCGGTGACGGCCATGCGCTTGCGGTCGACATGATGGCGTCCGACCGGGGCCTCGATGGTGCCGCCGGACACCACCGGACGCAGCACCAGCGCCAGGTATTCACGGCTGACATTGTGTTCGGCAAGCTGCTGCACCAGGTACTGATGCGCCTCCAGCGTTCGGGCCACCACCAGAAGGCCGGTGGTGTCCTTGTCGAGCCGGTGCACGATACCGGCCCTGGGCAGGGTTTCCAGCTGCGGATCATGATGCAGCAGGGCATTCACCAGGGTTCCCGACCAGTGACCTGCGGCCGGATGCACCACCAGCCCGGCAGGCTTGTTGATGACCAGCAGTGCCGCATCCTCATGCACGATGTCCAGTGCCATGGGTTCGGGTTCAAAATCAGTGCGCACTTCGGCCACGGGAAAAACCGCCAGACGCTCACCACCGATTAAGCGCTCCTTGGGTTTCAGCACCTTATCATCAACCAGAACCTTGCCGGCCCTGATCCACTTCTGCAACTGGCTGCGGGAGTACTGGGGGTAAAGGCTGGCAACCACCTGATCCAGGCGCTGTTGAGCCATCTCCTGGGGCACCATACTGACAATGGATTGAGTTTCGGGCATGTTAAAACCAGTGAATACGTTATACTTGCAGGCTTGTTTCATCATACGTGTTATCAAGCAAATGTCGACAACCACAACCAGAAACCATCTGCCCAGGGCCTTTGCCATTCTGCTGCTGTCTGCCGGGCTGGCGGCCTGCTCTTCGCTGTCTTCACGCGACAAGGAGGAGCTCCCGGACAACACGCCGGCTGAAACCATTTACCGTGATGCCCAGAAAGCCCTCAGGGACGGGCAGTTTTCACAAGCCATCAAACTGTATGAAACCCTGGAAGCACGCTATCCGCTCGGTGACTACGCCCAGAGGGCCCAGCTGGAATCTGCCTATGCGCACTACAAATACGATGAAGCGGATACGGCGCTTGATACCATTGACCGCTTTGCACGCATGAATCCGGGCAGCAGTGAACTGGCCTATGCCTATTACCTGCGCGGACTGGTGAATTTCAACCGGGGCAGCGGCATCGTTGACAAGGTGTTCCCGCGCAGTATCTCAGACCTGGACACCGTGCGCCAGAAGGAAGCCTTTCAGGATTTTTCCAGGGTAGTCACCCGCTATCCGGACAGCAAATATGCCCAGGATGCCCAGCAGCGCCTGCAGTTCCTGCGCAACACCCTGGCAGACAGCGAAATCAGCGTGGCCCGCTACTACATGGAGCGTGGTGCCTGGCTGGCGGCCTTCAACCGGGCCGAATACGCCATCAAGCACTATCAGGGTTCACCCGCCGTGATGGATGCACTGGAAATCAAGGTCACGGCAGCCCGCAATCTCGGACGTACAGAGCTGGCGGCTGACAACCTGCGGGTGCTGGAAGCCAACTTCCCGGACCGGGCGGCCCGCTTCAGGCAGTGACGTTCAGACGTTCATCGGAACGTTTGTCTGCCGGTACTTGAAATCCCCTGCCCTGCTTATATAATCAAATTATAAAAATATAAAAAAAATTGCAGGGCAAAATGAAACTCTACACCTTAACCCCAAGCGTGTTCATGGGCTTTCTGCTGGTTGTGTCTGGCAGTGCCTTCGGCGCTCCTCCCGTCAATCCGCTCCTCCCCGGTCAGGGAGCCGCATCGCAATCCCCGAAAGCACCCAATTACGTCGGTGCCAGCCTCGGCCAGTTTCAGGGCGGCAGCTTCTGTGACAGCTTCAGTCGCTGCAACACCCAGGACCAGAGCTGGAAAGCCTATTCCGGCGTCCGCATCAACCAGAATATCCTCATGGAAGGCGGTTATGTGCAGTTCGGTGATCTGGCGGGTGAAACCGCCGACGGTGCCATCAGCACCTCATCCATCAGCGGTTACACCACAGCCGGTATCGCCACCTACAACTACAGCGACAAACTCGAACTGCTGACCAAGGGCGGTGTGTTCTGGTGGGAAAACGAACTGGATGTCGATGGCAACGGTAGCAAGCAGGACGGCAAAAGCCTTTTCTTCGGCGTCGGTGCCAATTATGACCTGGGTGACAATCTGGGCCTGAAAGCCGAATGGGAGCGCTACAAGGACCTGAAGCTGGATGGCGGCACCAAGGCGTCACAGGACCTGATTTCCCTGGGTGTGACCTTCTCCTCGCTGTAACCCCTGTCACCGGTTCATGCAAGGGGGCAAGAGCCTGGTCAGCCAGAGAAGGCTGCCGGCCCGGAGTATCCGGTAAACTCATGACAATAAAAAACACACTAAAACAAAAATAAACGGATTACATTTGAAAAAAGGGGCTTGAAATGAAAAACAGACTCGGGGCTGTTCTGATACTGGCCAGCCTGCTGGCCAACGGGGCAGCTGTGGCCGGTGCCGGTGGAGGAATTTTGTATAATATGGGCCTTCCCCAGGAAAGTCACCTCTATGCCGGCGGCAGTCTCGGCCTCGCCAGCCATGGCGACTACGATGACGGAACCACCGGAGCCGGCAAGCTCTACGCCGGTCTGCGCGCCAATTATCTGGCAGGGGTTGAGGCCGGTTACATGAACCTGGGGGACACGGAGACCGCCGGCTTTGATGACGGTCCGAACGGTGAACCCGGTCAGGGGCGCAATCCGGCCCGGATCACCAGCAGCACCAGCGGCCTGTATGCAGCCGGTATTGCCTACCTGCCACTGGTACAGAATGCCGAGCTGATGGGCAAGCTGGGTGCCATGTACTGGGATCGGGACAGTGACAAACGGGTGGAGCGCACCGGCGAATATCACCAGGACAGCAGCAGTGGCCTCAGTCCGCTGCTGGGTGTGGGTGCCCAGTACCAGCTGGGCCAGAACCTGCATATCCGGGGGGAATGGGAGCACGTCTTCGGTGCCGGCCAGGATGATTATGAAAGCAGTGTCGACCTGTTGTCACTGGGCGTGACCCTGTCGACCTATTAACACCACTAACACCGTAACAACCAACAATAACGAAGTACAAAGGGGCTTGTCATGAAAACCCGCACACCACACCTCAGGACCTGTCTGCTGGCCGGTCTGTTTCTGTTATCCGGCACGGCGGCGGCGGAAAGCCAGCTGCTGGGCTTCAATACCACCGCCATGGAATCCAATTTCAGCTTCAACAACGGCGTCAAGATGTATGCCGGTGCCAATATCGGCTATGCCAGCCACGGCAGCGCCTGCAATCTGCCCTTTTTCGAGGGGAGCTGTGATGATGGTGCCATGAACTGGAAACTGACCGGCGGCGTGCGCTTCAATCCCATGCTGGGGGCCGAGCTGAGCTATAGCGAAATGGGAAAAACCGAAGTTTCCGGCACCTACGGCACCGGTACCGACCGGGTCAGCAGCAGCAACAGCATTTCCGGCTACCAGCTCACTGGCGTAGGCTACCTGCCGGTTTCAGCGCAGGCCATTCCCAATCTGGAGCTGACGGGCAAGGCCGGTGCCATGTTCTGGGAACGGGAAACCACCGAGCGGCGTGGCGACAGTCCGGCACAGACCAGCCAGGATGACGGCATATCACCGATGCTGGGTCTGGGGGTGCAATACCAGCTCAACCAGAATCTGCACCTGCGCACCGAATGGGATCATGTGTTCAATACCGGTTCCGGGTCGGACTATGAAACCGATGTCGACAGTTACAGCATCGGCATGATCTACTCAACGCTGTAAAACAACAGGCCGGTGCGCCAGCATCACCGACACTTCAGTCCTGTTGCCCGGTATCCCGCGATACCGGGCGCAGAAACGGACTGACATTGTTATTGCGATTCCCGTCCAGTGCATGAATCTTGCTGACCCCCGGCGTTTCCACCTCGTCAATACGGATAATGGCGTGCATGGGAACAAAAGTGCGGCTGACGGCTGCAAACTCGGATTTGAGGCGTTCTTCCGAAGGGTCGATCACCAGATCACTCTGGCTGCCGAAAACCAGCTCCTCCACCGCCACAAAACCATACAGATCAGCCTCATATACCTGACGGGCAAAGACCTCATATATTTTGTTATGGTTAACAAACGAAATGCGGTAGATGCGTGAACTGTTCAATGGAATTCCCCATACAAGCTTTCTGATGCAAAGTCCCCGCACCAGCGGGTACGGGGACTGCAGCCAACTCTGGTCATTAAATGACTTTTGTACCAGATATGGGGACAAATATCAGCTTTTTAAAGGCTTGGCTGAAATTTTCTGCTGAATGATTTTCTGCCATTTGGCCGGACCGGTCTGATGGGCCGACTCACCGCTGCTGTCCACGGCCACCGTTACCGGCATGTCCCTGACCTCGAACTCATAAATCGCCTCCATGCCCAGTTCCGGGAAAGCCAGCACTTTGGCTCCGGTAATGGCTTTGGAGACCAGATAGGCCGCCCCGCCGACAGCCATCAGGTACACCGCCCCGAAATCCCGGATCGCATCAATCGCTATCGGTCCGCGCTCGGCCTTGCCGATCATGCCCAGCAGACCGGTCTGTTCCAGAATCTGGCGCGTGAACTTGTCCATGCGCGTGGAGGTGGTCGGTCCCGCCGGCCCCACCACTTCATCCCGCACCGGATCAACCGGACCGACGTAGTAAATGAAGCGCCCCTTGAGGTCCACCGGCAGCGGCTCGCCCCGGTCAAGCATGTCAATCATGCGCTTGTGGGCTGCATCACGCCCGGTCAGCATCTTGCCGGACAGCAGCACGGTTTCCCCGGACTTCAGGCTGCGCACCGCCTCCGGCGTTACGGTATCCAGGTTGATGCGCCGTGCCTGCGTGCCGCCATCCTGTTCCACCTTTGGCCAGTTGGCCAGGTCCGGGATTTTCTGCAGTGCCGGGCCGGAGCCATCCAGCACGAAATGGGCGTGACGGGTGGCCGCACAGTTGGGAATCATGCACACCGGCAGTGAGGCCGCATGGGTCGGATAATCCCTGATCTTGACATCCAGTACCGTGGTCAGACCGCCCAGCCCCTGAGCACCGATTCCAAGCTCATTGACCTTTTCATACAGTTCCAGCCGCAGCTCTTCAACCCGGCTCCGGGGGCCGCGTGCCTTAAGCTCGTGAATGTCGATCGACTCCATCAGCACTTCCTTGGCCATCACGGCAGCCTTTTCCGCCGTACCGCCGATACCGATGCCCAGCATGCCGGGCGGGCACCACCCGGCCCCCATGGTCGGCACCGTTTTCAGTACCCAGTCCACCAGACTGTCACTGGGGTTGAGCATTGCCATCTTTGACTTGTTTTCCGAGCCACCGCCCTTGGCCGCCACGTCAATACTCACCTTGTCACCGGGCACAATCTCGTAGTGAATCACCGCCGGGGTGTTGTCACGGGTATTTTTACGCGCCCCGGCCGGATCGGCCAGGATCGAGGCCCGCAGCACATTGTCCGGATTCAGGTAGGCACGGCGCACGCCCTCATTAATCATGTCGGACACGCTCATGTCGCCCTCCCACTGCACCTGCATTCCCACTTTCACAAACACCGTGACAATGCCGGTATCCTGACAGATCGGGCGGTGACCTTCGGCACACAGGCGTGAATTGACCAGAATCTGGGCCATGGCATCTTTGGCTGCCGCTGACTCCTCCTGCTGCCAGGCGGCATGCAGGGCATCCACAAAGTCCTGCGGGTGATAATAGGAAATGAACTGCAGCGCATCGGCCACACTGGCAATCACGTCATCCTGCTTGATGAGGGTCATGAATCTACTCCGTCGATGGTTGATCGGTAATCACGAATCACTGGGCACTGTGGTTGATTATGATTTTATGGGTATGAGGCCCAAGGTTAAGCAATTTACCGGGATTAATCCAGCCCGATCAGGCCCCGCAGGCAGCTGCCGCTGCCTGATTCCGGCTCTGCCGAAAATGAGCCGTCAACACGCATGACAAGCCATGCGGGCATCAGTTATCCTTGTTCGGTGTGGTGTTTTGTTGATTATTGATTTACCTGCCTGTTTTCATTGAGGAGAAGTCATCATGTCTATTGCGTCATTCCGGCACCAACTCGCCCTCACCCTGTCCGGCCTGGTGCTGACCGGCCTGGTTGCCAGTGCCCGGGCGGAAACCTGGGACATGCCCATGGCTTACCCGGACAGCAATTATCATACCCAGAATGCCAAGGACTTTGCCGCAGCGGTTAAAACCGCCACTGGCGGCAAACTCGACATTACCGTGCATGGCGGCGGCTCGCTGTTTGGCGGGGCGGACATCAAACGTGCCGTCCAGACCGGACAGGCCCAGATCGGTGAACGCCTGCTGTCTGCGCACCAGAATGAAAACCCGCTCTACGGTTTTGATTCGGTTCCGTTTCTGGCGACTTCATTCGAGGACTCGGACAAGCTCTGGCAAGCCGCCCGTCCGGCCCTGGAAAAACGGCTGGAAAAGGACAATCTGGTACTGCTGTACGCCGTACCCTGGCCGGGTCAGGGCCTGTATTTCAAAAAGGAAGTCAGCAGCAAGGCTGATGCCAAAGGTGTCAAGTTCCGCGCTTACAATGCCGCCACCGCCCGGCTGGCCGAGCTGATGGAAATGCAGCCGGTACAGGTCGAGGCTGCCGAACTGTCACAGGCCCTGAGCACCGGGGTGGTGGAATCCATGATTTCCTCCGGCTCCACCGGCTATGACAGCAAGGTCTGGGAACAGCTGACCCACTTCTATGACGTGAACGCCTGGTTGCCGCGCAACTCCGTATTTGTCAACAAGGATGCCTGGGACAAGCTGGATGAACCCACCCGCAATGCCGTGCGCGGTGTGGCCCTGATGGCGGAAAAGGCCGGAACCGCCCGTGCGCATCAGCTGGCGGACTGGTACGTTGCCCAGCTGGCTGCAAACGGCATGCAGACCCGGATGGCCGGAGAACAGCTGCGCAAGGACCTGGAAGCCATTGGTGCGACCATGACCGATGAATGGAAAACAGCCGCCGGTGAGGAAGGCACAGCCATTCTTGACGCCTACCAGAAGCTGAAATAGCTGCCATGGCCTCCCCGCTACTGGCGCGGCTGTTTATCGTCTGCGGCTGGCTGGCTGCCGGCTTTCTGGTACTGATCCTGCTGTTGATCGTGCTGCAGGTCAGTGGCCGCCTGCTCGGCTTCACCACTCCCGGCGTGACCAATTATGCCGGGTACTGCATGGCAGCTGCTTCCTTCTTCGGGCTCAGCTATGCCCTGCATGAAAATGCCCACATCCGGGTATCGCTGTTCCTGAACCTGTCGCTGCGCCTGCGCTACTGGCTGGAGCTGTGGTGCCACCTGATCGGGACCGGCCTGGCGGCGTATTTCTGCTTTTACGCCTGCAAGGCCACCTGGTGGTCGTGGAAGTTTCATGACGTGTCCCAGGGGCAGGATGCCACGCCGCTGTGGATACCGCAGCTGGTGATGTGCCTCGGCACCTTCATGCTGTTTCTGGCGCTGGCGGAACGCCTGTACCTGCTGCTGGTGAAGCGCTATCCGCTGGATGCACCGGCAGGATCGGAGGCCTGAATGGAACAGTTTGAACTCACTGCCCTGTTTCTGTTGGTGCTGTTCCTGCTGCTGGGCAGCGGGGTCTGGGTCGGTCTGGCACTCATGGGCGTGGCCATGGTCGGTATCGCGCTTTTCACCTCGCGCCCGGCGGGGGATGCCATGATCACCACCATCTGGGCCTCATCCACCAGCTGGTCACTGATCGCCCTGCCGCTGTTCATCTGGATGGGGGAAATCCTGTTCCGTACCCGGCTGTCCGAAGACATGTTCAAGGGTCTCGCTCCCTGGATGGCCCGCCTGCCGGGCGGACTGCTGCACACCAATATTGTCGGCTGCACCATTTTTGCCGCCGTTTCCGGCTCGTCTGCCGCCACCCTGACCACGGTGGGCAAAATGTCGATTCCGGAGCTGCAGAAGCGCGGTTACCCCGAGCACATGATCATCGGCACCCTGGCCGGTGCGGCAACGCTGGGCCTCATGATCCCGCCGTCACTGACCCTGATCGTGTACGGGGTCAGCATCAACGAATCCATCTCCAAGCTGTTTCTGGCCGGTATCCTGCCCGGACTGGTGCTGGCCGGACTGTTCATGCTGTATGTGGTGGCGTGGTCCTTCCTCAGCGGTGACCGCAAAGCCCGGCAGGAACAGGCCCATACCCTGAAACAGAAGCTGGCGGCTTCACGCTTTCTGCTGCCGGTTATCCTGCTGGTGCTGTTCGTGCTCGGCTCGATGTACAGCGGCATTGCAACAGCCACGGAAGCCGCCGCCTTCGGGGTCATCGGCGCGCTGGCCCTCGCCACCCTGCAGGGAGCCATGAGCACTGCCATTTTCATGGAAAGCCTGCTGGGTGCGGTCAAAACCTCGGCCATGATTGCCCTGATCCTGATGGGAGCCGCCTTCCTGTCGCTGTCCATGGGTTATACCGGACTGCCACGGGCACTGGCGGGCTGGATTGCCAGCCTGGAGCTGTCGCGCATGGAACTGCTCATGGCGCTGCTGCTGTTTTACATCGTGATCGGCTGTTTTCTGGACGGTATCTCCGCCGTGGTGCTGACCATTGCCATTGTCGAGCCGCTGATCCGGCAGGCCGGTATCGACATTATCTGGTTCGGCATTTTTATTGTGGTGGTGGTGGAGATGGCGCAAATCACCCCGCCGGTCGGCTTCAACCTGTTCGTGCTCCAGGGCATGACCCGGCACCCGATCACCTATGTGGCCCGCACCGCCATTCCGATGTTCCTGATCATGCTGCTGATGGTCCTGATCCTTATTCTCTTTCCGGGACTGGCCACCTGGCTGCCGCAGCACATGCGGTGAGTACATGTGCACCGGCCACACTCCCGCGGGTTGGCGTCATCATGCTCAATACCCAATTTCCGCGCCTGTTGGGTGATATCGGCAATCCGGCCTCATTCGGTGGCCACTGTGAAATACTGCGTCTGACACGCGGGCGGGTCGGCAATATTGTCAGTGCCACGGGCGTGGATGATGCGGTTGTGGCGGAAATCATCAACGCAGCCGGCACCCTGGAGCAACGCGGGGTCAGCCTGATCACCACCAGCTGCGGCTTTCTCGCACCGCTGCAGGCACGCATCCGTACCGCATTGCGGGTGCCGTTTCTGGCCAGTGCCCTGAACCTGCTGCCGCTGCTGTATGTCCTGTACGGGCCGCAAGCCCGGATCGGCATTCTGACCTTTGACAGCCGCAAACTTGGATCGCTGCATCTGCAGGCCGACTGGCATGACGGGTTGTGTATTGCCGGTGTTGAGCAGGGGTGTGAACTTTACCGTGTGATCAGTCAGGATGAGACCGAACTGGATCCGGTACGGGCGGAACAGGATGTACTGGCGGCAGCGCGCACCCTGCTGCCCCGACAGCCGGTCTGCCTGCTGCTGGAATGCACCAACCTGTCACCCTACCGGCAGCGGCTGCGTGAACAGCTGGGACTGCCGGTGTATGACCTGATGGATGCGGTACACTGGATTCTGAACGCCAGCACACCGGCCGCTCAGGGCACCCTTTCAGAGTGACAGGGCCGCCTTCAGGTTGAGGAAGTGGTTCTGGGTCTGGCCGAACAGCGGGTCAGCATCCGTCATGTCCTCCACCTCCAGCAGATCCCAGTCCTGCTGCGTCAGGGTATGATCAATCAACGGAAATACCCGCCCTTCCTCCAGATTCATGTGCCCGCGCTGGGCCTCGATGAACGCCTGAATTTCCCTGCCGAGCTGATCCCGGCTGGCAGCCATGTCCAGATGCAGGGCATGATCCAGCGTATGCATGAAACTCCCGGTCAGTCCCGGCAGGTCATTATGCTGCTGATACAGGGTCGCCAGCTCCTGCCGGATAGCCTGATCATTGTCATAATTTTCCAGCCGTGCATACACACGGTTCTCACGCGGATGATGCACCCGGTCGGAATACTCATGAATGTAATCGGTGATCTCGATCATGAGATGCAGGTCCGGGGCACCGCCCGCCATCAGCACCTGTGTCTCCTGCTCCAGACGCTTGAGCAGGCGGTCCAGATTGATATGGTCCTGATGTAACTGGGCCAGTATGGTATGCATGTTGAAAACCTCCCTGATTCCGGTATAAAAGGCGCAAAGCGCCCACATTCTCCACTCAGTTTATGTCATATCCGGATACGGACACTTGATCTGTGACAATAAACCACCCGAATGGAACAGGATACACCATGAGCAATAAACCCGTTGTCATTCTCACCGGAGCCGGTATTTCGGCTGAATCCGGGATTCAGACCTTCCGCGCCAGTGATGGCCTGTGGCACAACCACCGTATCGAGGAAGTCGCCACCCCCGGGGGATTCCGCGCCAATCCGGCCCTGGTGCATGCGTTCTACAATGCCCGCCGTTCCCAACTCAGGGACCCTGCCATCCGGCCCAACGCCGCCCATCTGGCGCTGGCCGAACTGGAACGGCGCCATCCCGGCAAGGTGCTGCTGGTGACCCAGAACGTGGACAACCTGCACGAGCGTGCCGGCAGCCGCTGCCTGATTCACATGCACGGCGAACTGAACAAGGTGCGCTGCCAGCGCTCGGGGAAGGTGTTTGACTGGGAGGAGGATCTGGATACCCACACAGTCTGTCACTGCTGCAGGCAGGCCGGCAATCTGCGTCCGCACATTGTCTGGTTTGGTGAAACGCCGCTGCAGATGGATAACATCTATGCGGTGCTGGAAAACGCCAGCCTGTTCGTCGCCATCGGCACCTCCGGCAAGGTCTACCCGGCAGCCGGATTCGTGAACGTCGCACGCGAACAGGGCATGCACACGGTAGAACTCAACCTGGACCCCGGCGAAACCAGCTCCCTGTTTGATGAGTCCATCCCCGGCCCGGCCAGTACGGTGGTTCCGGCCTTTGTCAGGCGGCTGCTGGAGGAAGCAGAACGCGGCTGATCCCGGCAGGCGGCAGCACACCACCAGAAAACCGAAGTTTCAGCAAACCACCGTCCCTTGGGCAAGGTGAATATCTTCACCGGCAGCCGGCTGGTTATTGGCCGGGTGCTGTGCTAAAAAACAAACAGCAACCGTACAACAGGAAGATGGACATGGGAGACTGGCCTGATTATTTCCGCTACTGGGGCAAGGCGGCCAGACCGGAGGCGGCAACGGCTGGACCGGCATACCATCTGCTGGTTTATCATGCGCTGGATGTGGCAGCGGTCGGGCAGGTACTGCTGCAAAAGCACCATTTTCTGCGGCAGCGGCTGGCTGTACTGATGCAGCTGCCGGAAGCGGAAACCATCCGGTGGTGTGTTTTTCTGCTGGGCATTCATGATCTGGGCAAGTTTGCCGAGACATTCCAGTACCTGCGCCCGGATTTGCGGGAATATTTCCGGCCACAACAACCGGTGCAGCATAAAAACCATGATGTCCGGCATGACAGTCTCGGGGAAATGCTGTGGCGGCAGGTGCTCAGAAAACAACTCCTGCAGGACCTGAATGCTGGTACAGCCTTAAAAGAGTGGGTCAGCGAACACATGAGCCGCTGGATTCAGGCGGTCACCGGTCATCATGGCCAGCCACCGAATGCCAATGCGCAGGTAAGGCGGCACTTTGCCCCGACTGATCAGGAAGCAGCCCTCACCTTTCTGCGTGACTGGCAATCCCTGAGCGCTCCCGACTTTGCCAGCCTGCCCGTACGGCAGGCAGCCGATCAGGCTCGCCCCAGCTGGCTGCTGGCCGGGCTGGCCGTACTGTGTGACTGGCTGGGCTCCAATCAGGAACAGTTCACCTATTACACCGAACAGAATGGTCTGTCGCTGCCGGCATACTGGGAACAGGTGGCCCTGCCGACCGCAGAACAGGCCCTGGAAGAAGCCCGGCTGTTACCGGCACAGCCCGCACACAACCTGTCCTTCCGACAGCTGTTTCAGGACATCCACCAGCCGACACCGCTGCAGTCTGCCTGCGAGGCGGCAATATTCACTCCGGTACCGCAGCTTTTCATGCTTGAGGACGTGACCGGTGCCGGAAAAACCGAGGCAGCGCTGATGCTGGCACACCGAATCATCAGCCAGGGCATGGCGGAGGGTTTCTATATCGGCCTGCCCACCATGGCAACCGCCAATGCCATGTACGAGCGTATGGCAGCGACCGGCCTGCATTTTTATCAGGCCGGTGAAACGCCCAGCCTGATCCTCAGCCACAGTGCCCGCCACCTGTCTCCCCGTTTCCGGCAATCCCTGCTGGATGCACACCGGGGTGTCACTCACTACAACACCGAGGAAAGTGTCAGTGCCCAGTGCAGCCGCTGGCTGGCGGACAACCGCAAGAAAGCCCTGCTGGCCGATGTGGGCGTCGGAACCATTGATCAGGCCCTGCTGGGCGTTCTGCCGGTCCGGCACCAGTCCCTGCGCCTGCTGGGCCTGAGCAACAAGGTGCTGATACTGGATGAGGTACATGCCTATGATGCCTATACCGGTGAGCTGCTGAGGGCGCTGGTGAAATTCCATGCCGCCCTGGGTGGCAGCATTATCCTGCTGTCAGCCACCCTGACCCGCCGGCAGCGTGAGAAACTGGCTCATGCATTCGGTGCGGCGAATTTTGTTTCCCGACAATCAGCAAACTACCCCTTGCTTACCCGCATTGCGGCGGATGGCAATGTGGAGGAAACGGCCCTGCAGACCCGCGAGTCAGTCAGACGGGCTGTCGATGTACAGTTTCTGCATGAGGAAGCCGCTGTGCTGGCCCATATCCGTCAGGCAGCTGCGGAAGGAAAATCAGTGTGCTGGATTCGCAACACCGTACCGGATGCGCGGAAGGCTTTTGAAACACTGGCACCCGATCTGCCCGCTGAGCGCCTGCACCTGTTTCACAGCCGCTACACCCTGCATGACCGCCTGCGCATTGAAACCGATGTGCTGGACTGTTTCGGGAAAGATTCCACCCCATCACAGCGTAACAGCCGGGTACTGATTGCCACCCAGGTTGTGGAGCAGTCCCTGGACCTGGACTTTGATGTCATGATCACCGATCTGGCTCCGATTGACCTGCTGATTCAGCGGGCAGGACGCCTGAAACGCCATAACCGCGACCCGCAGGGGCAGCGGCTGGCAGCCGATCAGCCGGATCAGCGAGGCAGGCCGGTATTGACCGTCTACTCCCCTCCGTTCACCGACAACCCGGAACGCAACTGGTATCAGGCGCAATTCCCGGGAGCCGATCATGTCTATCCGCATACCCTGATCCTGTGGCGCACCGCCCGTATTCTGCAGCAGCAGGGCGGCTGGTTCATGCCGGCGGATGCACATGGCCGACGCGGGGCACGGGATATGCTGGAATTTGTTTATGACGCTGAAACCGATATTCCGGCAGGGCTGGAGCGACGCACCCTGGATGCCATCGGTGCTGACATGAGTAAAACGGATGCCGGGGATTTTGCCGCGCTGAAACTGGAGTCCGGCTACCACAAAGACCATCACTGGGATGAAGAAGCCCGCTATGCCACCCGGCTTGGCGAGGAGACCCGGACGGTTTATCTGGCACGCCAGGAGCCGGAATCGGGGGCAGCCGGTTCCTGCAGGCTGTCACCCTGGATTGATGAAGGTCGGTACCGCTGGGACCTGAGCAGTGTCAGGGTCAGCTGCTCGCAACTGGCTGAAGCGGCCCCTGTCAGTGATCCCCTCCTGCAGGAAGCACTGGCACAACTTCGGGCGCAGGAAACGCGCTTTGATGAAAACAGCGTGATTATTCCCCTGACTGCCAGGGAGAACGGTGTCTGGCTGGGATACGGGCTGGATGCACAGGGACAGCCGGTCACGATTCATTACGACGCCATCACGGGTCTGCAGCTGCAGTGGCAGAAATGATTTGTCTTACCGGAACAATTATGGCAAATTGTACTCACAATGTAAGTACGTGGGTTTTATGATGTTACCACTCTCCGAACGAATCAATTTAAGAACAACCGCTGAGGTAAAAAGCCTTCTGAGCCGGGCTGCGGGGCTGCGCGGCCTGTCTCTCAGCAGCTTCCTGCTTGAATCTGCCCGGCACGCCGCTGAAGAAGTCCTGAAAGGGCAGGAGCAGATTGTGTTATCAGCCAGTGACTGGGAGAAATTTGCTGCCATTCTGGATGACGAGACACCACCCAATGCGGTATTACAGGCTGCTGCACGCAAATTCCGGGAACACTCACAGTGAGTGGATGGACAATCAGGCCCTTTTATAAGCACCCGCAGCGAAAACGGTTTTCCTGTGGGGAGCCTGAGCTGGATACCTACCTGTCAGACTTTGCCAGCCAGCATGAGCAGTCCGGTTTGTCCAGAACTTTTCTGGCATTCACAGCCGATGATGCAACACGGCTTGGTTACTATACACTCAGCATGAGCAGTATTCCCCGTACTCACCTGCCCGCGTCAGTACAAAGGCGTTTCCCGGCTTTCCCTGTCCCGGTCGCCCGGTTGGTACGGCTGGCTGTTGAAAAAAAATATCAGGGCAGCGGTACCGGTGAATACCTGTTCATGGCCGCTTTGCAGCAATGCTACCACCTGTCGCTGGGGATCGGCATGGTTGCCGTGGTAGTGGATGCCAAACATGACAGGGCGGCCCGGTTTTACCAGCGTTATGGCTTTGAGGCATTACCTGACCAACCGCTGCTGCTGTGGTTGAATGTCAGAAAACTGAAATTTCTGTTTGAGTGAACCTGATAAAAGGGAGCAATTGCTCCCTTTATTTATCCCCGCAAGAGCAGGGAACACGCGGCTAACGAACACTAAGTACGGTTCATCCCCCTAAGTCGGGGGAGTGTGCATTCTAATTGATGAATGGTATCAATTTCCAGCCTAAAAATCTTGACAGAGCACCATTGCCAATGCTAATAATCGCACTACAAGCTTAAATTAAGCTCATACAAACACAAAATACTTAAGTTTTATGAAAAATTTATGGTTCAGGCTCAAACTGGTTATTGGTAACTGGCTGTTTCTCGAAGTTGGCTATTCGGATAAAGGAAATGACGACAAACCTTCTGAAAATGCCTTGGTTAAGGCTAAATCTCGGTGACGGATCAGTATCGGAAGCCGTGACAGTATCAGCAATCGGTGCCGACCGCTTTCTGGATGTCAGCACTCCCCGTGCCGACCTGAAAGGTGCTGTCTACCAGCTGCTCATCGGTATTCTGCAATCCACTTTTGCCCCCGCCAACCGGAAGGAATGGCTGCAATACTGGAAACAACCGCCCTCCCCCGAACAGCTGCAGGCGGCATTTACGCCTTATGAGGCGGCCTTCAATCTGTTCAGCGAGAATGGCAAACCGGCTTTCATGCAGGATATGAACCTGACAACCGGGGAAGCCAGAGAGATCGGCGCACTTTTTATTGATGCACCGGGCGAAAAGACCATCAGGGATAACCTGGACCTCTTTATCAAACGCGGCCAAATCAACCAGCTCGCCCCGATCAATGCCATACTGGCCCTGTTCACCCTGCAGATCAATGCGCCATCCGGCGGGGTCGGGCACCGGGTATCCCTGCGGGGTGGCGGACCACTGACAACCCTGGTATTACCGCCTGCCAATGACCGTTTTGATACCCTGTGGCACCGGCTGTGGCTGAATATTTTCACGCAGGAGGAAATGCGGGATTTTCGCGGTAATGCCGAGCTTGATGAACTGTCCGACATTTTCCCCTGGATGGCGGAAACCCGTACCAGTGATCCGAAGCAAAAGGGCCGCGAAACCTTCCCGCAGCATGCCCATCCGCTGCAGATGTACTGGTCCATGCCGCGCCGCATCCGGCTGGACAAGCTCGATGAGCCGGGACAGTGTGAGCTTGCCGGGGCAGACACTGATCAGGTCGTGCGCCATTTTCGCATGCAGAATTATGGCATCAACTACAGCGGTAACTGGGTACATCCGCTCACACCCTACAGCTACGAACCCGGCAAAGACGTGCTGTCCATCAAGGCACAGCCGGGTGGCCTGGGCTATCGGCACTGGCTTGGGCTGGTTGTCCGTGATCACTCCGGCAAACTGCACCGTGACCCGGCCCTGATCGTCGGGGCCTATCAGGAAAAACGCCGGGAATGGCTGGAAGATGCCGGGGTTGAGGATGTCTTGTGGGAACCGCGTATCTGGGCCTTCGGCTATGACATGGACAATATGAAAGCCCGCTGCTGGTATGAAACCACCATGCCGCTGTTCAACCTGCAGGACGGGCAGGAGGCGAATGACATTCAGCACGATGCGCAGCTGATGGTGCTGGCTGCCACGGATGTGGTGAAAACCCTGCGTTCAGCCCTGAAAGCCGCCTGGTTCAAACGCCCGAAAGATGCCAAAGGTGATTTTTCTTTTATTGATGCCAATTTCTGGGCCGCAACCGATCCCCTGTTTTTCGCCTGCCTGCGTCAGCTGTTAACCGCCATACGCGATACTGACAACAACAGTCAGGCTGAAAAAGAAGCGGCACTGCGGCAGTGGAAGCGTGACCTGCGGCAGACGGCTTATCAGCTTTTTGACCAGTACGCACTCAGCAATGCGAATGAGGATGGTGACATGCGTAAAGTCATGCAGGCCCGGATCGGTAAAGGCGGGCTGGAACACTACCTCAATGGCAGCAAAGCCCTTAAAAACCTGGTGGCGACATAAAACCAAGGAGCAAGCCGTGACCGAGAAAAAACATGCACCCCCGTTCTGGATGGTGCTGAAAGATGAAAAACAGCGGACGACCCTGCTGCACTGGTATCAGGAACTGCATGGTCTGGATGAAAACAACCAGCCGGCGGCAGAAAAAGTACCCCGGCGGGGAGAGCGGGCGCAATTGAAGCGCTGCCACTCCGTCGAGGCAGCCATGATGCAGCAGGGCTTTCAGGGCCTGAGCTACCGGCTGCAGGCGCTGGACAGGCACATGGAAGGACTCGCCGTCACAGCCGTGCTGCTGGCGCTGGCATCGCGTCCCGTTCCGGGCGCATTACCGACATTGCTGGGACAGGCGCGGGATTCGGAGAAACCCCTGTTCAGTGAACTGCGCATCCAGCGCCTGATGGCCGCTGACTCCCTGGATGAGTTGCTGAAAAACCTGCGCCGGGCAGTAATGCAGACCGACAGACAGGCCAATCCCCTGCTGCTGGCCGACAGCATTCTGCACTGGGAAGCCGAACACCGGCATCCGGACTGGTTCACCGGCCAGAGGCGCTGGCAGTACCGCTGGGCAAAAGACTATTACACCGAAATCTTCAATCACAAGGCAGCCTGAATCATGACACGATTTATCCAGTTACACCTGCTCACCGCCTACCCGCCCTCCAACCTGAATCGTGATGATCTGGGACGGCCTAAAACCGCCATTGTCGGTGGTACCGAGCGCCTGCGAATTTCCTCCCAGAGCCTGAAACGGGCCTGGCGTACGTCGGCCCTGTTCGGGGAGGCACTGGGCCAATACCAGGGAACGCGTACCAAACGGCTGGGCATGGAAATGTACAAACGCCTGCAGGAGCAGGGCACTGACGAAAAAAAGGCGCAGAAATGGGCCGAAAGTATCGTGGAAAAGTTCGGAAAACCCAAACCTGACAACAAACTGGAGACCGAACAGCTGGTGCATGTTTCACCGGAGGAGTGGGCAGCAGTCATGACCCTGGCAGATACACTCGCCACTGAACAGCGCGAACCGGAACCGGACGAACTCAAGCTGTTACGGGAACATCCGCAGGCGGTGGATATCGCCCTGTTCGGGCGCATGCTGGCCTCCAGCCCGGTGCATAATGTCGAGGCTGCCGTTCAGGTTGCCCATGCCATTACGGTGGACAGTGCCAAAATTGAGGACGACTTTTTCACTGCCGTCGATGATCTCAACCGCCATGACGTGGATGCCGGGGCCGGGCACATGGGCGATGCCGGTTTCGGCTCCGGTATTTATTACCTGTACCTGTGCATTGACAGGGACCTGCTGGTGCGGAACCTGAATCAGGGCCGTGATGATGGTGACTCAGCGCTGGCCGACCGGGCGATTGCTGCGCTGATTGAAACCGCTGCCAAAGTAGCTCCGACCGGCAAGCAGAACAGCTTTGCTTCACGTGCCTACACTTCCTACCTGCTGGCTGAAAAAGGAACTCAGCAGCCCCGTTCCCTGTCGGTTGCCTTCCTGAAAGCCATCAGGAATCCTGACCCGATGCAGGCAGCCATTACGGCGCTGGAAACACAGCGTGAACACTTTGACCGGGTTTACGGTGCCTGTGCCGATCAGTACCGGGTGCTGAACGCCCATGCCGGAGCCGGTGATACACTGGAAACGCTGCTGGCTTTTGTCAGGGAATGATGTATGCAGTCTTATCTGGTCTTTCAGCTTTACGCCCCGCTGGTTTCCTGGGGTGATCAGGCCGTCGGGCAGGAACGTCCCGGTACCGACCATCCGTCCCGCTCTGCCCTGCTGGGCCTGATTGGTGCCGCTTTAGGTCTCAAACGGGATGATGATGCCGGACAGGCGGCACTGGCCGCAGACTGTCACTTCGGCACCCGCCTGTATGCACCCGGCCTGACTCTGCGTGATTTTCATACGGTACAGGTGCCCGCCAGCAGTAAAAAAGTGCAGTCCCTTTACACCCGCCGGGATGAACTGTCCGGCCCCAAGGCACGGCTGGGAACCCTGTTGTCTTTCCGCAGTTACCAGCAGGACAGTTTCAGTGTGGCGGCCTTGTGGCTGGAAAACACAAGCCGTCCGCCACAATGGACGCTGGATACCATCTGCCAGGCATTGCAACAGCCGCACTTTCCGCTTTACCTGGGACGCAAGTCCTGCCCGCCTGCCCTGCCCCTGAATCCGCAGGCGCTGCAGGCCGACAGTCTGCAGACGGCACTGGATCAGTATCAACCCGCCGAAGCAATGCAGCACTTGTTGCGCAGAAACCAGCCTGCCCGTGATTACTGGGAATATTCAGACCACATCGGCATGCAGGGGCGTGAAACACATCGGGTACCGCGCCATGACCAGCCACTGAACCGCAGACGCTGGCAGTTCAGCAGCCGTGAAGAGTATGTGGCGCTTGTCAAAGGAGAGGCAGATGTTCCTGAGTAAAATCGAAATCAACCGGGCCCGGCTCAGTGAAGCCGTGCACCATCTGCGTCGGGGGGAATATCATGAGCATCAGATAATCTGGAAACTGCTGCCGCGTGATCCCGAACAGCAACGGGATTTTCTCTACCGTCGGGAAGATGGCGGAGACCTGCCGTTTTACTATCTGCTTTCAGCCCGTGAGCCGGAAAGGGTGGTGGACTATCTGCATATCTCGACACAGCCTTATGCACCGCAACTGCAGCGCGGCGACAGGCTTTATTTCAGTCTGCGCGCCAATGCCGTCATTTCCAGAAAGGCCGATGATGGCAGCCAGCGGCGTATCCGGCGTGACATCGTGGAGGCCCGGGTGGATCAATACCGTACCCGTGAGCCGGATTCCAGCCGCTGGCCACCCAAGGCTGCCATCCATCATGAAGCCGGTGAGTCCTGGCTCAAACGGCAGGGCGAAGTCCGGGGGTTTCAGGTCGACAGCCTGTTCGTACAGAATCACCGGTATCATCAGTTCTACAAATCCGGCAACCCGCAGGATACCAACCAGCGCCAGTTCACCACGCTGGATTTCAGCGGCAGCCTGACAGTAACCGATGCCGGGCCGTTCATTGCCAGGGCCCTGTTTTCCGGACTTGGCCGGGCCAGGGCTTATGGCTGTGGCCTGCTGCTGGTGCGCAGGGTGTAGGCCATGACTGACTCCCCCTATATCCCGCTGAAGCCCCTGATGATGAAAGAACGTATTTCGCTGATTTTCATCCGCTTCGGGCAGATTGATGTCAAGGACAATGCCTTTGTCGTGATCCGTGAGGATGAGGTGCGCACCCATATCCCGGTCGGTTCGGTCGCCTGCATTATGCTGGAGCCGGGGACACGGATTTCACACCGTGCCGTGCATCTGGCCGCCGAGGTGGGAACTTTGCTGGTCTGGGTGGGCGAAGGCGGCGTGCGCCTGTATTCGTCCGGGCAGCCGGGGGGTGCACGGGCTGACCGGCTGCTGTATCAGGCGAAGCTGGCGCTGGATGATGAGCTGCGCCTGAAGGTGGTACGCAAGATGTATGAGCTGCGCTTCGGGGAGCCGGCACCGGAAAAGCGCAGTGTGCAGCAGTTGCGTGGAATCGAGGGGGGACGGGTGCGCAAGACCTATCAGTTACTGGCCCGCCAGTACGGGGTGGTCTGGAAGCGGCGTAATTATGATCCTGAGCACTGGGATATCAGCGATGTGCCGAACCGCTGCATGAGTGCGGCCACCGCCTGCCTGTACGGAATTACCGAAGCGGCAGTACTGGCGGCGGGGTATGCACCGGCGGTCGGGTTCATTCACTGGGGCAAGCCTTTGTCGTTTGTGTATGATATTGCGGATATTTTCAAGTTTGAGAGCGTGGTGCCGATTGCGTTCCGGATTGCCGCCAAAAACCCGCACAACCCGGATCGGGCCGTCAGGCTGGCCTGTCGGGATGCGTTCCGGGAGCAGAAAATCCTGCGCCGGATCATTCCGATGATTGAAGACGTGCTGGCTGCCGGCGGGATTGCACCACCGGAAAAACCGCCCGAGGCCGTTCCACCCGCCATTCCGCCTGCCGAATCACTCGGTGAGGCCGGGCACCGGAGCAAATAAGATGGCCATGCTGGTGGTTGTGACCGAGAATGTCCCGCCCCGTCTGCGCGGACGACTGGCGATCTGGCTCCTGCAGGTGCGGGCCGGGGTTTATGTTGGGGAGGTTTCTGCCAAAGTGCGGGAGATGATCTGGGAGCAATGCGTGGAATTATCCGGTGACGGCAATGTGGTGCTGGCTTGGGCAACCAACACGGAATCCGGCTTCGACTTCCAGACCATCGGCCAAAACCGGCGCATTCCGGTGGATATGGATGGACTGCGTTTGGTAGCCTTCTTGCCGGATGAAATGGAGAAAACTGAAAATGCAGCTAAACCAGCAACTTAAAGTGTACTGGTGCTCTTTAACAATGTGTAATTTTATGGCAAACTATTCGGTAGAAAAAATCAGGTCCGTTTTTTCTAATAGAATCAGTTAGTTCTGATTAGTATGTTCCCCGCGGGTGCGGGGATGAACCGTTAACGACCATGCGGTGCTTGTCGTCCGGTGTATGTTCCCCGCGGGTGCGGGGATGAACCGATCATAAGAACCTAAAAAAGAGCATCCTGTTAATGTTCCCCGCGGGTGCGGGGATGAACCGTTACTTGTTACCGGCAGGAAGCTACTTGCTGCATGTTCCCCGCGGGTGCGGGGATGAACCGGTGGTCAGTCCGGCATTCATGCCACTGGCTGAATGTTCCCCGCGGGTGCGGGGATGAACCGATTCAAAACTGTCGCGCACTTCACCGAACTTCATGTTCCCCGCGGGTGCGGGGATGAACCGGCGCGGAACACTTCTTCCGGGACATTGTCTGCATGTTCCCCGCGGGTGCGGGGATGAACCGAAATAGCGCATCAGGTCGCCCATCATTGCCACATGTTCCCCGCGGGTGCGGGGATGAACCGGGATTCCATGCCGCGATTATTGAGGCGGCTGCATGTTCCCCGCGGGTGCGGGGATGAACCGTCAGCTTCATAGACATGCACGTTGTCTGATGCATGTTCCCCGCGGGTGCGGGGATGAACCGGCTGGTGTGGTACTGGTCCATGGTATGGCGTTATGTTCCCCGCGGGTGCGGGGATGAACCATTTTTTCCTCCTGGCTGATGTCTCGGACCTCTATGTTCCCCGCGGGTGCGGGGATGAACCGGCATGTGGACTGCCCACCATGGATCGGTAGCTATGTTCCCCGCGGGTGCGGGGATGAACCGTTTTGGCCGGTTGCGAATACTCCCTGCGGAGAATGTTCCCCGCGGGTGCGGGGATGAACCGAAAATCAGGGGTATATCGGTACAGGGTATCTCATGTTCCCCGCGGGTGCGGGGATGAACCGGCGATTTCCCGGGGAGAGGTATACAAGGGTATATGTTCCCCGCGGGTGCGGGGATGAACCGTGACCTGCAAACCCTGTCAGGACGGTACCATCATGTTCCCCGCGGGTGCGGGGATGAACCGCGCCGAACGCATCGGCAGGCACGAAAACCCGAATGTTCCCCGCGGGTGCGGGGATGAACCGTTTACCCACTGCCGGCCCGGCCCGGCCTCAGCATGTTCCCCGCGGGTGCGGGGATGAACCGAGATAAAGCATGCAAACACTTGTTTTGCATGCATGTTCCCCGCGGGTGCGGGGATGAACCGTCCGATTTTGCCGCATCAATCGCGGCATCATGATGTTCCCCGCGGGTGCGGGGATGAACCGTTTATTACTCTGCGGACATGGGCAGAGCGCCGATGTTCCCCGCGGGTGCGGGGATGAACCGGCTGATGTCGGCGTGACACTGGTAGCCCCAGTATGTTCCCCGCGGGTGCGGGGATGAACCGCGTGACTCCCTGCGTGACGGAACAGCAGCCGGATGTTCCCCGCGGGTGCGGGGATGAACCGTTGGGAGTCAGGGATTCATGGGTTAATGTCCGATGTTCCCCGCGGGTGCGGGGATGAACCGAACATGGCGGCTATCAGCCTGTTCAACCAGTTATGTTCCCCGCGGGTGCGGGGATGAACCGCTTATGGATGAACTAAAGCCTGATGAGGATAGATGTTCCCCGCGGGTGCGGGGATGAACCGCGAGCACTGGAGCAGGCTGGAATGCGTGACGTATGTTCCCCGCGGGTGCGGGGATGAACCGGATTGCTGCGACGTTTTCCAGGAAGATGAATTATGTTCCCCGCGGGTGCGGGGATGAACCGTAAACGGAAAGATTCCATGAAAAGCACCTGTAATGTTCCCCGCGGGTGCGGGGATGAACCGTTGTGATCAGCCCGACCGGTGGCGCCGGGTCGATGTTCCCCGCGGGTGCGGGGATGAACCGCAACCAGAAATTTATGCCGCCCTGTTGCAGCAATGTTCCCCGCGGGTGCGGGGATGAACCGGGATGACTGATGCAGATAATCAGCCCGTCAACATGTTCCCCGCGGGTGCGGGGATGAACCGTTCCAATCAAACTGCAATCCTTCTCCAATTATATGTTCCCCGCGGGTGCGGGGATGAACCGTCCGGCTTGCTGACTCGGACAGCCTGCTGAAGATGTTCCCCGCGGGTGCGGGGATGAACCGAGCGGCTACAACCTGAAATGGAATCGGGTTGAATGTTCCCCGCGGGTGCGGGGATGAACCGTAGTAACCGTTTTTGGCAATCAGCCAGGTGGCATGTTCCCCGCGGGTGCGGGGATGAACCGTAATCTCTGGAGTAATCTCTGTTATTGCTGAGATGTTCCCCGCGGGTGCGGGGATGAACCGAATGGGAGCTGATAGAAAGAGGGGAAGAATAAATGTTCCCCGCGGGTGCGGGGATGAACCGCTAATACATATAAAGACAGTTTAATTATATAAATGTTCCCCGCGGGTGCGGGGATGAACCGTTTATAGGTTGCATTGTCAACCCTTCATAGTGATGTTCCCCGCGGGTGCGGGGATGAACCGCCCGATTTCAGCTGCATGCTGAAAAGCACCGAATGTTCCCCGCGGGTGCGGGGATGAACCGTGTACTTTTGTAAAAACAGAAACCGTCAAATAATGTTCCCCGCGGGTGCGGGGATGAACCGTTAAGTGATGCTCATAATTGGTGTAAAATGGCATGTTCCCCGCGGGTGCGGGGATGAACCGTTTGATGGACACAGGGATTGTGGCCGGACGTGATGTTCCCCGCGGGTGCGGGGATGAACCGTACATGGACTTCCTTAACTGTACCGGCAACACATGTTCCCCGCGGGTGCGGGGATGAACCGCCGCCAAGGTCGGTCAAAGTGACCGGGCGGTTATGTTCCCCGCGGGTGCGGGGATGAACCGGGCGTGCTGTACACCCGCCTGCGGGCCGACATATGTTCCCCGCGGGTGCGGGGATGAACCGGCATGGGTGTAGGTTTCGCCCATGAGGGTGTAATGTTCCCCGCGGGTGCGGGGATGAACCGGTCCACCGCCAGCGCCCCCATCCCCAACAGGCATGTTCCCCGCGGGTGCGGGGATGAACCGTTCATCCATGCGAGTTATTCCGCCATGCTGGCATGTTCCCCGCGGGTGCGGGGATGAACCGCGAGATCAAACAGATACGACAGACTGCGGTTGTATGTTCCCCGCGGGTGCGGGGATGAACCTGAAAAAATCGTCCTGCTTTCCCATGGTATGCCATGTTCCCCGCGGGTGCGGGGATGAACCGTTACATCATGTGTAGGAAATGTAGGAAAAATCATGTTCCCCGCGGGTGCGGGGATGAACCGCGAGTTCATTATTGATGAAGCGGTCACATTTTATGTTCCCCGCGGGTGCGGGGATGAACCGCGAGTTCATTATTGATGAAGCGGTCACATTTTATGTTCCCCGCGGGTGCGGGGATGAACCGTATGGCGGCGTCGGCTAACGTCTTCCCCGGATATGTTCCCCGCGGGTGCGGGGATGAACCGGGAACTACTGTGGACGTGTCTGCAGCCCTTGAATGTTCCCCGCGGGTGCGGGGATGAACCGCTGGTGCTGTTGTGAATAGCGCAATATGTAATATGTTCCCCGCGGGTGCGGGGATGAACCGTAATTTTTCCAATTCGATTCCTTAATGACTTGATGTTCCCCGCGGGTGCGGGGATGAACCGCAATATGGCTAAAAAGTCAGACAGTAAAAAGCATGTTCCCCGCGGGTGCGGGGATGAACCGTAATCGATTGCCCCATAGTTTGTCATTTTGTAATGTTCCCCGCGGGTGCGGGGATGAACCAGAGGCATACAAGGGTATACCCCAACCCCATTTATGTTCCCCGCGGGTGCGGGGATGAACCGGCCGTGAAGGCCGGGAGGTGCCCCTGCCCGGCATGTTCCCCGCGGGTGCGGGGATGAACCGTCTGGAACACAAACTCAACGCGACCATTTCGGATGTTCCCCGCGGGTGCGGGGATGAACCGCGAGTCAAAATCTCAGCATTTATCGAGTGCTAATGTTCCCCGCGGGTGCGGGGATGAACCGATTAATTTTTCCATCAAAAAACTTTCCGACAAATGTTCCCCGCGGGTGCGGGGATGAACCGCCAAAGTACCAATCATGGGCTGAATACACGGAATGTTCCCCGCGGGTGCGGGGATGAACCGCTCATGGTTTGCCGCAATTGTCGAGGCGGTAAATGTTCCCCGCGGGTGCGGGGATGAACCGGGCATTTTTATTGGCGTATGATAGTTCACTTTATGTTCCCCGCGGGTGCGGGGATGAACCGACATTCATCCGCAACAAATGCACATTGAACTGATGTTCCCCGCGGGTGCGGGGATGAACCGCAATGTGGTCCCGGTATGACTCAGCCAGAAACATGTTCCCCGCGGGTGCGGGGATGAACCGTTGTGAATTGGGTTCAGCAAAACGTCAACAAAATGTTCCCCGCGGGTGCGGGGATGAACCGAGGCTAGTTTAGCCGGCAGTCTGCTGGTTAATATGTTCCCCGCGGGTGCGGGGATGAACCGTATTCACGACGAAAACGGACTAGCCGGCATGAATGTCAGCAGCAATGCAAAACTGACCCACTGATGACAATTCAAAACTGACCCACCTGAGCAGGACAATGCCGTTTTCAGCAGAAGCAGAAGGCGGACTCAGCCAATGTTGACTCAGGAGTCAG
>Ga0116152_10000734_pt1 | contig 27029 bp, 30 predicted proteins | sample AD_UKC119_MetaG_FD_89894 | JGI IMG/M metagenome (GOLD analysis project Ga0116152, IMG submission 89894) | Active sludge microbial communities of municipal wastewater-treating anaerobic digesters from Hong Kong - AD_UKC119_MetaG | ecosystem: Engineered > Bioreactor > Anaerobic > Digestate...
CAAAGCCCCTCTACTGTTCCAAACCACATAAACCCATCATCGGCTTTTTGAATTACCCTGATATCACTGGTTGGCAATCCTTGTTCTTTGGTGATCATGACCGGCTCATTGAATTTGTACTGGGCCTTACTGAGGCCACCAAGAAGCACCAAAGGGATAAAGAGCAGTATGTTTTTCCTAAGCAACATAAGAAGAAGCGCTTCAGCAAATTAGGACATTATCCTGAAGCGACTATTCTTTTGCAACTAACTGCTTTTCAGCGGTATTTCATAGTTGAACTGAGCCAACAGCCCCTTTTTTTGAGTGCAAAGCACTATTTACTGATTCGCCCTGTAAAAAAAGAAATCACCCAGGATTTTTTAGTCCCTCTCAAGAAATCGGCCTGTTTAAAAAAGAGAACCGTTTCACCGCTAATCTGAGCATTTATCCGGAGTTAAAGCGATTTAATCTTGTGCTGTCAATCATTAACCATTGAACTTTTTCTTATGAAACAAATTGTGATCGTCTTAATGCTGATCCTTACCTGTACCGATCCTGCAAGGACTGCCAATAGAAACGAAGGCCCCGGGAGTTTATGGGTAAAGGAAAATTTTAAACAACTGATCATCGCAGCACAGGTAACAGTGATCTTTTACCCGGAAGAACAGTCATCTAAGATATGTATTGAAGGAGAGGGAAATGCTACGGAGCGGCTAACCCTATTAAAGGAAAAAGACCGCTTAATGATCGTTTCTAACGGCCATGTTAATCTGAATGAAAAAGTAAAGATCTATATCCCCGTTGATAAGGCCGATCTTAAGCTAATTAGCAAAGCTACCCACAGACGAAGACAGGTTTACCGGATACCAGAGATGAATATTACTATCAGCGGCCGCTGTAATATACAGGTCGCCGCCACAGCACCAGGAGAAACCTGTATCAGTAAGGATAGCTGTAGCGGACAAACAACATTTAATGAGAATCAACAAACATCTTTTTAAAATAAAACTCAAATCAACAAATCATGAAAAAGTTTTTGTTTTTAATGTATGGCATCATTGCCTATTTCGCTTTTTTCGGGAGCATACTCTATGCCATCGGTTTTGTTGGCAACCTGGTTGTTCCTAAAACAATAGATGGGGAACCACAGGTTCCCATGCTGAATGCAATTTTGATCAACGGCTCACTGTTGTTGCTCTTTGCTTTGCAACATAGTATTATGGCGAGACCGGCTTTCAAAAGATGGTTTACCCGCATCATTCCGGAAGTTATTGAACGCAGCACTTATGTACTATTGTCCAGCCTTTGCCTTGCATTGATGATGTGGCAGTGGCAACCCATGGGAGGTATGATCTGGTCGACCGATAACGCAACAGTAAAAACTATTTTGATGGTGATTTACCTGGTTGGCTGGGCAATTGTTTTTCTAAGCTCATTTCTTATCAATCATTTTGACTTGTTCGGTTTAAGACAGGTATGGTTATACTTTAACGGCAAACCCTACACTCATCTTAAGTTTAAGCTGCCGTTTTTGTATAAGTATGTTCGTCATCCATTATACCTGGGTTTACTTATTGCTTTCTGGTCAACACCGGTCATGACGATCACCCACCTCTTTTTTGCTATACTGACAACTGGATATGTATTTACAGGGATCCAGTTTGAGGAAAAAGACCTTGTTAACACATTCGGAGAAAAATACAAGAGTTATAAAAAGAAAGCCCCGATGATCATTCCTTTTACCAAGAAAAAAGCTGCCAGCTAAATAGCGGATCCTTAAAAATAATATTATGAATAAAATACTTTCTCATCGGTTGTTCCGCAGGTTTGGTAAAAAAGCGCTTATTGTTTATTTGTGCTGGTGCCTGGTAAAAGGATTGTTTTTTCTATATGCGGGTTACCAGGTATTTGGGTAAGAGAATTCTCTATTTATCTCCTGCAAAGCAAATCAATATTGGTTTGCTTTTTTATTTATGTTTACAACAAAACCAGGGTTTGACCATCGAAGAGATCATTAAACAGTTCACGGAGCAGCTACAGGTTACCAGCATTGTTGAATATATCGCAGTAATTGCCGGTATCGCCAGTGTGTGGTTCAGCAAAAAAGAGAATATACTGGTATATCCTGTCGGGCTTGTCAATACGGTCATTTATATATACCTGAGTTTTATCTATCATCTTCCCGGTGAGGCCAGCGTAAATTTTTATTATACAGTGATGAGTATTTATGGCTGGTATATGTGGTTAAAAAAAGATCAGCGGCACGAAAAAGTGTTGCATATAGAATTTTCAGATAAGCGAATGGTATTATATCAACTCTTGTTCTTTGCAGGATGTTATGTGATCCTTTATTTTTCGCTGGTGTATCTGAAAGCAAACTTTTTTGAAGGAGCTATCCCCTGGGCCGATGCGTTTGCTTCTGCCAGTGCATTTACGGGCATGTGGCTGATGACAAGAAAGAAAGTAGAAAGCTGGTATTGGTGGATCGCTACCAATATCGCATCTATACCTCTGTATTTTGTAAAAGGATTGGTATTGACAAGTGTTTATTATTTTATACTGCTTATTTTGGCTTTTGCAGGATTATATGCCTGGATGCAAAAAGCAAAAAAGGCAGCCGTCTAAAGACAGCCGCCTGTATTCAACCAAAACCAACCAACACCATTTATATGAATCGGATTTTATAACGAGAGGGTTTCCTCCTGTTTTAAAACTTGTGTATAATTACATTAACAAAAACCGGGACAAAAATGTTTTGTTACCGGCCGGCAAATGAAAAATCTTAAGAAAATAGTAGCAATTGGCCCGGAAAGTACCGGGAAGAGCAGCTTGTGCCGGCAGCTTGCAAAGCATTATAATACAAGCTGGTGTCCGGAATATGCCCGGAAGTATTTATTGGAGAACGGAAAGCAATATTCTTATGACAGTTTGCTGACAATTGCCCAAGGGCAGGTGGAACTGGAAGAAGAGTATATTCAGAAAAAAAATAATCCATTGTTGTTCATTGATACGGATATGTATGTAATGAAAGTTTGGTGTGAGTTTGTTTTTGGGAAATGCCACCGGTATATCCTGGACCAAATTGTAACAAGGCATTATGATCTATACCTGCTATGTAACACGGATCTGCCATGGATAAAAGATGAGCTCCGGGAATACCCGGATATTAAAACCCGGGAAAAGCTTTTTTTGATATATAAAGACATTTTGATCAACCAATCAGTTCCCTGGGTAGAGATAAGCGGCAGCGATGAGGAAAGATTGCAACAGGCAATCGATGCTGTAAACAGGCTGTCGTAATTGTATTTACTTTTGCGGGCTATGTATCGCTTTTTACAAAAAAATCATAGAACAGTTTTTTATACAGCATGGTTCCTGTTGGGTTTATTCCAGGCGGCCTTTACGTACCTGATCGATGACGAGGCATATTATTGGACCTATTCCCGTTTTCTTGACTGGGGTTATTTTGATCATCCGCCCATGATCGGGCTATTGATCAAAATGGGCTATGCTATATTTCCGAATGAGATTGGGGTGAGGCTTTTTCCACTTTTGCTGAATGTGTTTTCATTGTTCCTGATTGAACAGCTAACAGATAAGAAGAACCCTTTTCTTTTTTATACGATCGCTTTTTCTATTGCGGCTTTGCAATTAAGTGGTTTTATTGCTGTACCGGATATACCACTGATATTTTTTACAGCCTTGTTCTTTGTCTGCTACAAACGATTTGTGCAAACATGGTCCTTGTTACACACTTTCTTGCTGGCTCTTTCAACGGTATTATTGTTTTACAGTAAGTATCACGCAGTGCTGATCGTTTTTTTTACTTTATTATCGAATAAAAAACTTTTTACAAAATATCAAACCTACCTGGCAGGTTTTATTGTGCTTCTTTTGTTTGCGCCACACCTATGGTGGCAGTACCAGCATGACTGGGTAAGTTTTAGATATCATTTATTTGAAAGTAATGTAGATCCGTATAAACCCACTTATACCATTGAGTATATCATTGGTCAGCTACTCATAGCCGGTCCGATCGCCGGATTTATTTTATTACCAGCTGCCTTTTTATATAAGCCTACATCAACAACCGAAAAGGCCTTGCAATTTACCTTATGGGGAGTATATATATTCTTCTTCATCAGCTCCTTTCGCGGAAGAATAGAAGCTAACTGGACGGCGCCGGTATTGGTTCCTTTAATGATCCTGTCACATCAATACCTGGCCTCACACCAGCGATGGAGTAAATGGCTCTTACGACTGTTGCCCGTTACATTAGTAATGGTAACAGCTGCCAGGGTTTTTATGATTGTTGATATTCTTCCTGTTCGGGCAGTTAAAAAAATGTACCATTATTGGCACAAATGGCCTGCAGTTATGAAAGAAAAGACCAAAGGGCTTCCCGTTGTTTTCTTCAGTTCATATCAGCAAGCATCTAAATATTGGTTTTATACCGGTCAACCCACCTTTAGTATCAACCATTACCGGGGAAGGAAAAATAATTTCAACTTCTGGCCGATCGAAGATTCATTGCTGGGAAAACCTGTTTATTATGTTGAAAGATATAATCCTGAAACATTTTCTGATTCGCTGATTACCGGGATCGGAACAATGGGTTACCGTTATGTTCCTTCCTATGCGTCTTTTAGCCGTGTGCACATTGCTACGGGCAAGAAGAAATATAAACTCGGAGAGAAAGAAAAAACCTTAGCGATGCATTGTTCGTTTGAAATTCCCCAAGAACATAAAAAATATATTCTTTCACATTCTGATCTGCAAGATTCAGTAATAGTGGCTGTATTTGATAAATGGAAGTGGATAAAAGATATTCCTGTTTCTTTGTCGTTACGGGAAATGGTTGACAGTAAGGAGAAAACATTGACCATAAGCCCGGAGCTTGAACCCGGAACGTATTACTTGCGGTTTGCTATTAAAAACGGGTTTCTACATGCAACACATAGCAGCCATAAGATCAAACTGGTTGTTGATTGATCATTTCTCTTTATCAGTAACCGGTTTATCTATCAGCCTTTTAATATCCGGGTCGCTTTGAAGATTATTCATTTGCTGCATAATAGTTCTTGAGCGGGAAAGAATAAAAGAGGAAGCTGGCTTAACCCGGTATCTTTTGGGATTAGGCAAACAAGCGGCTATCATAGCGGCTTCCTGTTTTGTAAGTGAAGCAGCGTTTTTATTGAAATAAATTTGCGCAGCTTTTTCAACTCCAAAGATCCCATCACCCGTTTCAATTACATTCAGGTATACTTCAAGTATCCTCTTTTTGCCCCAAACCAATTCGATCATAAAAGTAAAATATGTCTCAAGCCCTTTTCGAAACCAGCTACGTCCCTGCCATAAAAAAACATTTTTGGCTACCTGCTGGCTAATAGTGCTGCCGCCCCTGATACGTCCGGGCTTTTTCTTGTTATACTGCATGGCCTTTTTAATACTCTTCCAATCGAATCCGTTATGATCAGGAAAAAGTTGATCTTCTGATGCAATAACCGCCAGTTTAATATAAGGCGACATACTGTTTCGGCTTACATAATCCCTTTTAAGACCATGTCCGCTGATCCAGCTTGATAGTTGAGTGAGTGTAACAGGAGGATCGACCCACTTCAACAGGATGATATAAATAAACTGAAGGATAAATAACCAGAGAAAGATCCTTTTTGTCCATCTCCAGATCCGGGGCAATAATTTTTTCCGGTTATTTTTTTTTGTGCCGGTATTCATTGATATAAATGGGAAAAATTAAAAAAGTATCACAGGTTATGCAAAAAATGTTCCCATTCCTGCAACATTTTACCTTTCATTACCCGTGGAAATTTATGCTGGCTGCCAAGTTTGCCTTTTGATTCCATGAATTTCAAAAACTTTTCTTCGGGTAATACTTCCAGGAATACTTCTTTTAATGCGCTGTCTCTTTCAGTGGCATAGTCATCGTTGAGTTTGCGAAGGTGTTGGTCAATACTGGTGCATAATTTTTCAGCATCTACTTTATCATTGGTGGCAACATACCAGCGATGGGCAAAAAAGTTATCATGAGGAAAACCAACAACGGTATACTCGGGTATGCTGATATTAAACTCTTCGCTGACCAGTTCGATGGCCTTGTTCATATTCTCCACACTTAAATGCTCACCGGTCAAACTAAGAAAATGTTTGGTACGGCCGGTGATGATCACTTCTGAATTCTTCAGATCCACAAACTTGATCGTATCGCCTATGAGGTATCTCCAGGAACCGGCATTAGTACTCATCAGCAATGCATACTCTTTTCCTTCTTCTACCTCATGGATCATTTTAGTTTCCGGTTTGGCAATAATATTTCCCTCTGTATCGAAATTTTTTGTATCAAATGGAACAAACTCAAAAAAGATATTATTATTAAGCACCAGTTGCATGCCTTTGGCATGTTCCCTTGTTTTGTACCCGATAAACCCTTCGCTTGATAAATAGTTTTCAATATAAACAATAGGCTTACCCAATAATTTTTCAAACCCTTTTTTATAAGGCTCAAATGCCACACCACCATGTACAAAAAAGCTGAAGTTGGGCCATATCTCATGAATATTTTTCAACTTATAATGTTCTATCACCATTTCCATACACATCTGGCACCAGGCAGGTACCCCAACGATATAACCAATATCCCATTCATCAGCATGTTCAACGATCTCATTCAATTTAAGATTCCAGTCGGCAATAGCAGCGATACGGCTACCGGGTTTATAAAAGTTCTGAAACCAGAAGGGACGTTTTTTTGCCAGGATGCCACTAAGGTCACCTGCATACCAACCCGCTTTTCCTCTTTTCAGGTCGGTAGCACCACCCAGCATCAAAAAACCCTTGGTCATGGCTCTTTTATTGGCCTCTTCATATTTGATCAGGCTTAAGAGCTGACGCATATAATTAACAGTATTGCTACGCAGCAGGTCACGGGTAACAGGGATATATTTACTCGCAGCTTCAGAAGTACCTGAGCTTAACGCATAATATTTGATCTTTCCAGGCCATGTAACATCAGGCACTCCATCTAATGTTTTCTTCCACCACTCCTCGTAAATTTTGTTATAGTCATGCACCGGTACCAGTTCCTGGAATTTTTTCCCTGGGTGCTTACTCAGGAGGATATCATCAAAACGATATTGCTGTCCGAATTCAGTAAAGCGGGCCTTTTTCAATAACTTTTTTAATACCCTTATCTGCTGGCTCCGGGGGTCACTGGGAGGAATACGCAGTGCTGCGGCAAGTGCTTTCGGTATTTTTATATCTATAATGGTTGCCATGCTAAGGGGCTATACTTAAAGTTACAGAATGTTGTAAACAAGCGAATATAAGGGGGAGTCCTTTAATTATGTCCAATAATTCTTTTGATCAATATCCCGGTATAACTCAATGATGCCCTTATAACGATAGCAGTTTTCAAAAAAAATGTTTTAAGACTTTTTTTACCATAATATTTTTCAGCAAAAAGAGCCATGGCTTTATAAAAATGTTTTACATATTTAAGATCCCTTGGGGTGCTTTTTCCCTTGAGATGTGTGATATGGCTTGTGCCGATATAATAATTCTGATAACCAGCCTGCATGATACGGTGGCTAAGATCAATATCTTCTGCATACATGAAAAACCGTTCATCAAAGCCGCCCGTTTCTGTAAAAATTTTTTTAGGCATCATCATAAAGGCGCCGCATAAAATGGGAACCGGGTGATCTTTGTCCTTATCAAGATGTGCCAGGTGATAACGGGAAAAGACTTTTGATTTAGGGAATAATAAAGAAAGGCCGGACAATTTATAAAAAGAAGTAAGGGGCGAAGGAAAACTTCTTTTGGACTCTTTTAAAAAGTTTCCGTCGCTGTCCAGCATTTTGATCCCCAATGCACCTGCATCCGGATGTTCGGCAAAAAAATTAAAGCAATTTTCCAGGCAATCTTCGGGGATCACCGTATCAGGGTTCAAAAACAAAAGATAATCGCCTTTTGCCAATGATGCTCCCTGGTTACAGGCTTTGCCAAAACCCATGTTTTCTTTGTTCCATATAAACTGAATTTCAGGAAATGCCTGGGGAAAAAACTCACGGCTTCCATCCGTTGAATGATTGTCGATAACGATCACCTCTTTTTCTCCTGTTGTATGTTGAACGGAATGCAAACACTGCTCAAGCAGGGACCTGACATTATAGTTTACTATGATTATAGAAAGTTTCAAAAAAATATCTCTACCTGCGAAGTAAATGAATTTGCCCATAGCATAAAAACCAGTGTATTGCTTTTATCCCGGTCAACACTCTCAGTAGTTATCTTTGCGCCATGTTCAAAAATGTACTTATTGAAGCAGCTCATGCCGGTGCAGCAGAGATACTCCGGTTTTTCAACAAAGAATTTTCAGTCAGTAATAAAGAAGGGGTAAATAACCTGGTAACCGAGGCAGACCATGCTTCCGAGAAAGCAATATTTGATGTGATTCATAAACATTTTCCCGATCACCAGGTATTGGGCGAAGAAAGCGGTGAAAGCACACATAACTCTGAGTATAAATGGGTGGTTGATCCCATTGACGGTACCATCAATTTTGCACATGGTGTTCCGTTAAACTGTGTCTCTATTGCATTAGAGAAAGACGGAGAAGTTTTTTTAGCGGCAGTTTATAACCCACACTTAAAGGAGTTCTTCTTTGCGGAAAAAGGAAAGGGAGCCACTTTGAATGATAAACCGATCCATGTAAGTGATCAAGGAGAAACCGTAAAATCATTCCTGGTAACCGGGTTTCCTTATACTTACATCAATTCAGCCCATGGTCCACTGGAAGATTTTGAGAAATTTGTACGTAAAGGAGTGCCTGTAAGAAGGCTGGGCTCTGCCGCTATTGATCTGTGTTGGGTAGCTTGCGGCCGGTTCGATGGCTTTTTTGAACACAAACTGGAACCGTGGGACAGCGCTGCCGGTTACCTGATCGTAGAAGAGGCCGGGGGTAGGGTCACCGATCATAAAGGAGATAAATTTTCTATTTATCAGCACAAAATATTAGCAACAAACGGAAAGATCCACGATGAAATGGTGGAAGTACTTAATAACAGAAAAGAATTATGAGTGAAAGAACTGAAATAAATACATTGGGTGAATTTGGACTGATCGATCATTTAACCCGGAACATAGAACTGCAAAATGCCTCTTCATTGCTTGGCGTAGGGGATGATGCTGCGGTTATTGATCACTTTGGGCGGCAAACTGTGGTAAGTACCGATCTGCTGATAGAAGGAGTGCATTTTGACCTGGCTTACACCCCCCTGAAACATCTTGGTTACAAAAGTGTGGTAGTGAACCTGAGTGATATTTACGCCATGAATGCCACACCTACACAGATAATTTTAAGTATTGGGATCAGCAGCCGGTTTAGTGTAGAGGCGCTGGATGAATTCTATGAAGGAGTATATGCAGCCTGTAGTAAGTATAATGTTGACCTGGTAGGCGGAGACACTGCTTCTTCACAAAAAGGATTTATTATTTCGGTTACAGCTCTCGGTGAGGTGGCGCCTGATAAATTTGTGAAGAGAAGTACAGCAAAAAAAGGAGACTTGCTTTGTGTGAGTGGTGACCTGGGTGCAGCATATGTGGGATTACTTTTTTTAGAAAGGGAAAAAAAGATATTTCTTGAAAGCCCGGATGTACAGCCCGACCTGGAAGGAGAAGGCTATGTGATAGGCCGGTTATTAAAGCCGGAAGCCCGCAGGGATATTATCAGCTTTTTTGCTGAAAAAGAGTTATTGCCCACATCTATGATGGATATTAGTGATGGACTGAGCTCAGAAATACTGCATATATGTAACGACAGTAACCTTGGTTGTGTGTTATATGAAGAGAAAATACCTGTTGCCGAGGACACCCGGAATGCAGCGTTTAAATTTCAGATAGACCCGACCGCCTGTTCGTTAAGCGGCGGGGAAGATTATGAATTGTTATTTACAATTAGCCAGGAAGATCATGACAAACTGGTATTGAATGAACAGATCAGTGTGGTCGGTTATATGACAGAACCCGAAGCAGGACAGCATATTATTACTAAAAGCGGTAATAAGCATCCCATAACTGCACAGGGCTGGAATCATCTTACTTCGGGTTAGTGCCAGATTCCTTACCATTCATCTATTAAAAAAATGCTTTGTATTTTGTGTTGATTAGATATCCGGAATGAAGACAGCTGCAGTAATTTTATTGACCGCCCTTTTATTATCCGCCTGTGGAACGGGTAAATTGGTTGTTACCCCCCATACCAAATACGCCCCGGAACAATTGCAAAAAGATTATGCTGTTTACAGAAAAACATTGGAAGCACATCATCCCAGCTTGTATTGGTATACGCCAAGAGACAGTATGGATTATTATTTTGAAAAAGGCGAAGAACAGCTGAGGGATTCTTTAACAGAACCGCAATTCAGAAAGATATTAAGTTATGTTACGGCCAAGATCAACTGTGGGCATACTTCTATCCGAAGCAGTAAAGGCTGGAACCGCTATAAAGACACATCCCGGCTGCGCATTTTTCCTTTAAGTGTTAAAATGTGGGCAGATACAATGGTGGTGACGGCTAACCTGAACCGTAAGGACAGTTTACTAACAAGAGGAACTATTGTTACGAAGATCAACGGACTTTCGGTAAACCGGATCGCAGATACATTGTTCGGCTATATATCTACAGATGGCTACAACGAAACACATAAATACCAGACACTCAGCAACAGGGGTTTTTTTGGATCGTTATACAGCTCATTGTTTGGCTTGTCGGATCAGTATACAGTTGAATACCTTGATAGCAACAACCATAGGCAAACAACGATCATCCCCGTTTATGACCCGGCTAAGGATACTGTTCGGGGAACAGTTTTAAGGCGACCCGTTAGAAACTTACCGAAACCTTCACGCAAAGAAAGAAAACGACAACGGCAAAGCCTTGTAAGGTTGCTTCAAATGGATACTGTTAATCATACGGCCATGATGCGACTTTATTCTTTTGGAAGAGGCTATGGTTTAAAAGGGTTTTATCGCAGATCATTCAGGGCGCTTAGAAAAAACGATATCGGGCACCTGATCATTGATGTAAGAAGCAATGGAGGAGGTAGTGTAAATAACTCTACCCTTATTACCCGTTATCTTGCCGATAATCCTTTCAAGATCAGTGATACATTATATGCTACTCGTAAAAAAAGCCCTTACGAGAAATATATTCAGAATCATTTCTGGAATAAACTATTCATTGATCTTTTTACCCGCAGGAAAAAAGATGGGTATTATCATTTTGGCTATTTTGAACGACACCAATTCAAACCACAGAAAAAAAATCATTACGAGGGTAAGGTATATATATTAACAGGGGGTAATTCTTTCTCGGCCACAACCCTTTTTGCTTCCGCACTTCGGGAACAGGAAAACGTAACATTGATTGGAGAAGAGACCGGCGGTGGCGCCTATGGTAATTCAGCCTGGCTGATCCCTGACGTAACACTGCCCGAAACAGGTGTTCGTTTCCGGTTACCATTATTCAGACTTGTTATCAACAGTACACTTCCAAAGAACGGGAAAGGGGTGCAACCTGAAGTGCCGGCGCTTCCCACTGTAAATGCTATTCGGGAAAACAAAGACTTTAAAACCGAAAAGGCACTGGAACTGATCAGGCAGGATAAAGAAAAAAATTAATCTTTATTCAACAATAGAAAATCATCAGCATCTTTTAAAAAAGGAAGCTTTTCTCTTATTGATTGAAGTGTTGATTTATTCAGAACAATAGTAAAAACATCTTCCTCATCTTTTTTGTGATAAAGCGCTTCTCCCATGGGATCAATGACCATACTGTCTCCGCTGTGATAAATATCATTTCCATCATTCCCAACCCGGTTTACACCTACTACATAACATTGATTCTCGATAGCCCTGGCCTGTAATAATGTTTTCCAGGCATGGCTTCTTCTTTCCGGCCAGTTGGCTACATAAACAAGAAGATCGTATTCCGGTTCTGAGCCATTATTTGTTGGGAAAGACTGCCTGGCCCAAACGGGAAAACGAAGATCATAGCATACCTGGAGATTTACTTTCCATCCTTTTACGGAAGCAATAAATCTTTTATGCCCTGCACTATAATGTTTGTCCTCCCCTGCATATGCAAACAGGTGCCGTTTATCATACACACCATATTCGCCATTAGGTAACATCCAGGTAAGCCGGTTATAATAGTCAGTATTGTTCTTTTCTGAAATGATGATACTTCCGGTGAGAATTATCTTCTTTTCCGATGCTATTCGTTTCATCCATTGCACTGTATCGCCATCCATCGTTTCAGCCAGTTCTTCGGGCCTCATGCTAAAGCCGGTGTTAAACATTTCGGGCAATACAACGACCTCTGTCTTTTCTTTTATTGCACTGATCTTTTCTTCCAGCATCTGGAGGTTAGCTTGTTTGTTTTCCCAATGCAAACGGGTTTGTATGATCGTTACACTTAATGAAGACATATTGTAAAATTACTTGCTTTACTATGATAAGGGGTAATAACTTATGAAATTTACACAATGAATAATAAAGACCTATACCATTAAGAAGGTCCTCACAAAACTATCATTTAGTAATTTTTGCCAAAATGAGAGTAGATAATTGTTCTTCCCGTGTCGCCGGGTTTAAAAATCTAAGCGTAAGCCGGCTTACATGAAAATCAACTACTTCATATCTATGGGTTAACGAATACCCTGTAGCAAGAATTTCTTTTTCTCTTTTTTTCTCAAATAATAGCCATGTTTCATTTTGGCTTAAAAGAATTGAATCTGAAAATGGTTTAGCTAAACCTCCTGCATAAAAATAATAGGATGAGACTCCTTCTTTGTTCCAGTAATACACGGATTCGGGGTCTACTTTATCTTTAGTTATCCAGGCTAAGCGCTGCCCTCCCTGATATTGCAATAATAGCGGATAAAAATTGGTATTCATCAGGAAAAAGAAAATAACCATTCCTGAGGTCGATAATGCAATGATCTTATTCCAAAGTATTTTTTCTTTTGACCTGAGCCAGTAAATAAAAACAGCGATCAGAAATATCAATATGACGATTACCCACCATTGTTTAACAGGAAAGATCCAGGCATTGAGTAATACGGTAAGCAAGAGCAGCAAGAAGCTGACAGATAACTGAATGATAAAGAAGGTCTTTTGATTTCTCTCTTTTTGTTTTTGTTTAAGGCAATAGTTTGCTGTGAATATAGCAGCTGCAGGAAAAACAATATTCAGGTAGTGCGGAAGCTTAAAACCAGAGAAGCTAACCCCTATCAGAACCAACAAAAACAAACCGGGAGTAAGCCATTCTTCCTTCCTTTGAAACAGAGTTTTGATCCGCTCCAACAGGGAAGCTATTGCCAATATCATCCAGGGGGCAAAAGCCCAGGCAAAAGAATGAATAAAGAATAAATAATCTTTATTACTATCACCCCCAAAAGCTTTGCCGGAAAAACGTTCAGTTGACTGATTCAGCAAAATGAATTTTATTCCATTTATGTGTTGCTTCCCCCGCATTACTTTCTCAGGGTGTAGATTGAACTGCTGGTAATAGCAATATAATACCGGTGAAATCAAAACAGCAAACAACAAAAGGAGTAGCAGCCATTGGGGATCAAGAAATGATCTCCATTCTTTTCTGTATAAGATATAAAAAATAATTGCTGCTGCCGGCACAAAGACAGCGATTGCCCCTTTGGTACTGAAACCAAGTGCTAATGCAAAGGCGGCACCGGCAAGATTTATAAACTTTCTTTGATGAATATAAGCTACCAGTTGCCAGCAGGAGAGAGCAATGCAGGAAGTCAGAATAGCATCCATCCGCACATCACTGTTTGAAAGAATAAATGCAAAGGCAGATGCCAGAATGAGAGCTGCCAGTTTTCCTGTTTGGGTATTATATAATAACTTACCCAACCCGTAAGTAGCGTATATTCCTGCAATTGAGAAAAATAGTGATGGTAACTTATAGGCAAAAGAATTGACTCCAAATATTTTAAAACTCATGGCTGAAAGCCAGAAATGCAAGTGTGGTTTATCCAGGTAATCTGAACCAAAATCTACAAGATTAACATAATCACCAGTAAGGTACATTCGTAATGCTATGCATGCATGATGTGCAGCATCATTATTCATTAATGGGACAAACAAGCCAGTCACATATACTATCCCCAATAAGCCAAAAAAGAAACGGTATGTATTTGTTGAAAAGATGCCGGGTTGATTTTATTACAAAATAAGAAAACTCAAAGAGTTTTATGAACGGCCGCTTCCAACATCTTATTTAATTTATCTTGTAAGGAAAAGTTTATATGAAAAAGACTAAGATAGCGATGCTGGCTTTGTTCTTCTTTAGTCAGCTACAGGCAACAGTAACTGATAGTATCCCCGCCCGGATGGAAGATGTGTCTTCTGTTGATGGGATCATGAAAGCAGTTTATGATGTTATTTCAGGGCCGGCCGGGGAAAAAAGAAACTGGGACAGAATGCGAACATTGTTTGTACCTGATGCCAGAATGATTGCTACAGGAAAAAGACCCAACGGCGAAGTTGTAAAAAGAACGATGTCCCCCGAAGAATACATTGCTAATTCTGGTCCCTTTTTGGAAAGCAATGGATTTTTTGAAAATGAGATAGGAAGGAAAACAGAACAATACGGGAATATTGTTCATGTATTCAGTACTTATGAGAGCCGGAAGACGAAAAAAGATGAAAAACCTTTTATGCGGGGTATCAATAGCTTTCAGCTTTGGAATGATGGTAAAAGATGGTGGGTGATCACTATTTTATGGGAAAGCGAAACAAAGGATAACCCGATTCCGGAAAAATATATTGGTAATACTAACTAAAGTGATTGTAAAAGGTCTTTTACTTTTTCTTTAATAAGATCTCTTACTTTTCTAAAATCATCCGGTTCCATGTTTTTGGGATCGGGGATCTCCCAGTCAATGAATTTTTTTGCGGGCATCCAGGGACAGGTGTCACCGCATCCCATGGTGACCACAGCATCAAAAGGCGCAAACCGCTCCACTTCTTTTAAGGATTTACTGTCATGCACCGAGAGATCATAACCCAGCTCTTTCATGGATGCAATGGCTTTAGGGTTGACGATGCCTGAGGGGTTTGATCCGGCGCTATAAGCCGCAATGGCATCTCCGCCAATTATTTTTGCAAAAGCCTGGCTCATTTGTGAGCGGTTGCTGTTCTCAATACAAACAAATAATACTTTTTTCATCATAATTATTGTAACAAGCCCATCTTTGATGGGCTTGTTTTTCTTTAGCAGCAACCCCAGTCTCCGAGGCCGCTGCAACAACCACCATTGTTAGGGTCGTTGTGCATTTGCATGTTCTTGTTCATGGCTTTACTTTTTAGTGAATAAAAGATTTCTCAGCAACAACCACTACCAGGCTCACAGCAGTTGCGGTCATCTTTTGCTGGTTTTTCCGCATAAACCGTAATGCTTTTTATTTTGGTGTCACTTCTTTTGTATTCCTCTATCTCCTCGGCTGATAAGTAATTGGCGAGTATTTCATCAGGAAGAACGATGGGCTTGTCTTTTTGCAATACAATATTTTTCAATCCGGCTTCTTCAATAATACCGAGGTATTCATTTTCGGGGATAGCTCCTGAAACACACCCGGCATATAATTCGGCAATATCTTTCCACTTTTTAGGGATCTCTCCCTGTAAAACGATATCTGATATTGAGATATGTCCCCCGGGCTTTAATACTCTATATATTTCGCTAAAGACTTTATGCTTATTAGGAACAAGATTCAGTACACAATTACTGATAATAACATCGGCCTTTCCGGATGTAATAGGCATATCTTCAATATCTCCCTGCCTGAATTCCACATTGTTCAATCCGAGTTTTTCGGCATTTTGCCTGGCTTTTGTTATCATGGCCTCGGTAAAATCAATACCAATAACCTTTCCTTTTTCACCGGTGATCTTTCTTGCAACAAAGGCATCATTACCGGCCCCGCTTCCCAGGTCAACAACAATATCTCCTTCTTTTATTTTCGCAAACTCAGTAGGCAGCCCGCATCCCAATCCAAGATCAGCATCCGGGTTATATCCTTCGAGTGTTGAATAATCATCTGTCATGATGTTATAGATATCCTCTCCGCAACAACCGGTAGCGCCGCAACAGGATGAAGCGTTTTGTTCTTTTGACTGGTTGGCAATCCCGGTATATTTTTCTTTCACCAGTTGTTTTAACTCAAGGTCATTGTTCATGGCTTTATTTTTTGGTTAATGATTGGAAAAATGATCAGCAACAGGCTTTTTCGTTTTTTATCTTGAGCTTATTAAAAAGAAAATTGAATTCGTTGCTGAACTTTTCAAAAGCTTTCCAGTTGATACAATAACAGCTGCGGGGGCCATCAATGTTCCCGTCGATCAAACCGGCATTTTTTAATTCTTTGAGATGCTGACTCACAGTACTTTGGGCAAGTGGCAATACTTCTACAATATCTCCGCAGATACATTCATTACGCCGGGCCAGCACTTTAAGGATGGCGATGCGGGCCGGATGGCTCATCGCTTTGGCAAAAGCGGCTAATTCCTGTTCTTTCTGGGTAAATTCTTCTTTTTTATTAAAGGCCATATCTAATCTATTATCGCAAATATACGATAAGAAATGAATTTGCAAAATTAGTTTGGAGATCTTCTTTTTTGCAGGGAAATGATAACACCGCAGGTGATGATGCATAAGATACCCATAGATGATAAAAGATCGGGAAAGGCATCGCCAAGCAACATGCCAATAAATACTGAAAAGATGATATTGCTATAACCGATTGCAGAAACTATTCCGGCTCTGTCGGCCCCATAGGCCAGTGTTACAAAATATTGTCCAAACAAAGCCGCCAGTCCTAACCAGCATACATAAAACCATTCAATACCCGAAGGCCATTTCCATGCGATAAAAAAAACATCATCAGCAGGAACCTGAAACAATTTGCCTGCTATTAGAAATATAAATGGAACCAGCACTCCTGACCCGATAAAAGAAAGCATGATGATCCTGTTATCATAATACCCGGCAAGCTTGTTTACAGAAAGATAGGCCAGGGCCGAAGTGATACCGGAGAGTAATCCGATCGCATGATAATACCAGGGAAAATGGATAGCTGGTTTGTAAATAAGCAGCATACCTGTAAATCCAAGCATTACTGCAAACAAAACCCACCTGCCATTATATTCTTTAAAAAAGAGGAAAGAAAAGATGGCAATAAAAATGGCAGATGTGAGATTATAGGTCATCGCAGTGCCAAGGGGAATATGAAGGATACAAAAAAGAAGAGCATATAATGCTGTGGTTCCCATAAATCCCCGAAACAACAATAGTTTTAGCTTGCCTCCTTTGTTGAGAGGGGGCCGTATTAAAAACCCGGCAATCAAAACAAGCAAACCGATCGCATTTCGCCAGAAGACCAATTGCCCCGCACCAAAACTGCCTTTTAGTATTTTGGCGGCGCCACCCATCAGCGAAAAGCCCAATGCTGCCAATACCATAAAGAAAATTCCTTTGTATCGGGTTTGCAGGATCATCAGATACGGGATAATTTTTCAACCGCTCTTTCTAATGTTGCTTCTTTCTTGGAAAAACAGAAACGCAGCACTTTATCATCTTTTCCGCTCCGGTAAAAAACGGAGACCGGGATTGTTGCCACACCGGCCTCTTTTGTAAGTCGTATGGCAAAGTCTGTATCAGCTTCATCAGTTATATGTTCATAGGTGCCGCAAATAAAATAACTCCCATATGAATTACTCATAGTGAATTTTGTTTGTTGCATCAGCTGCTTGAAGTAATCCCGCTTTTGCTGCATAAAAGAAGAAAGAGATAAATAAGCTTCTTTGTTCTGTAAATATTTTGCTAACGCTACCTGTGTGGGGGTAAAGCAGGAAAAGCAATTGAACTGGTGTACTTTTCTGAATTCTTTTGCTAAAGCCTCCGGTGCTACACAGTAACCCAGCTTCCACCCGGTACAATTGTAGGTTTTGCCAAACGAAAAGCAGACAAAACTTTGCTGTAACAGATCGGGATAGCGAAGTATGCTTTGATGCGGGATATCATCAAAGATCAAATGTTCATATACTTCATCGCTGATGATGAAAATATTTTTACCTGCAACGATCTTTCTCAATTCTTCGATGTCCTTTTCTCCGATCACACTACCGGTTGGATTATGCGGTGAATTGATAATGATCGCTTTTGTTTTTGGTGTAATAGCATGCTGTACGGCCGGCCAGTCAATACCATAACCCGGATATAAAAGATCAATCGTTATAGCTTTGGCTCCGTTTATCTCAACGTTTGGAATATAACTGTCATATCCCGGTTCAAAAACGATCACTTCATCGCCAGGGTGAAGAATAGCAGTAAGCGCAGAGTAAATGGCATAGGTTCCTCCCGGAGTGATTGTGATTTCTGTATCAGGAGCAATATTTGCCCCGTATAAAAAAGAAGCTTTCTCTGCGATGGCTTCTCTTAGTGCCATCCAGCCGGGCATAGGCGGATATTGATTGAAATTATTCTTCATAGCCTCATTCACCAATGCGATCAGCTCTTCACTCATGGGATAATCAGGAAACCCCTGTCCGAGATTGATAGCATTGTGTTCTGTGGCCAGCCGGCTCATTACTGTGAAGATCGTTGTACCAACCTGTGGAAGCTTTGATTGAATGATCAAGTCGTAAAATTTAATAATGAAATGATAGTAAAGTTAATGTCAACTTAATAAACAATTGCCTTGTGTAAATCTGGCACCGTTTCAGTAACTTTCATGATCAAACCCGAATATAACCATGAGAATAATTCTTCTTCCTCTGTTGTTGATATCAATGACATTGTTTTCCCAACAGCATACTACTGACGAGATCTTAAAAGAAGCCCGGGGACTGGCTTCCAAAGAAAACAAAAAAGTGTTTGTTATTTTTCATGCCTCCTGGTGTGGCTGGTGCCATAAAATGGATACAGCGATGAATGACCCTGTTTGTAAAAAGTATTTTGACGACAATTATGTCATACGTCATCTCACGGTGTATGAATCAAAGGATAAAAAAGACCTGGAAACACCCGGCGCTTTGGAATTATTAACAAAATACAAGGGCAATGACCTTGGAATACCCTACTGGCTGATTTTTGATGCAGACGGGAATTTGGTTGCTGATTCAAAAATAAGACCTGCCAACGCAGCGACAGATACAGAAGGAAACAATGCCGGCTGCCCGGCTACTGAAAATGAAGTAAAGTTTTTTATCGATGTATTAAAACAAACATCCTCTATTGATAATAAAGGTCTTAAAACGATCTATGACAGGTTCAGGCAAAATGAGATTCATTAGATGCTTTTATGAAACAATACATCATCATTGAAAGATTTCATGAGGGAAAAGGAAAGGCTTTATATCAACGGTTTGATGAAAGAGGAAGAATGTTGCCGCAAGGTGTGTACTATATCAACAGCTGGATCAACGAATCTGTTAGCGTTTGTTACCAGTTAATGGAAGCAGAATCCCCGGAACTATTACAGTTATGGGTAGATCAATGGAATGATCTTTCAGATTTTGAAGTAGTACCGGTGATCAGTTCAGGTGAAGCCCAAAGAAAAATTGCTGAAACAGGTTAATATTTATTTTTTTCCACTTACCAGTTTGTACGACCAGTCAATCCATTCTTTTAAAAGACGGGAGGAAACAGTGCCGTCCACAACAATAGTATTCCAGTGTTTTTTATTCATGTGATAGCCCGGCTGCACACAGGCATACTCTTCTCTTAATTCCAATGCTTTTTCCGGGTCACATTTTACATTGAACCGCAGCGGCTCATTATCCAACCCTGTTAGCAGGAATATTTTTCCTTTCACTTTAAATACCAGTGTGTCCGGTCCGAAAGGAAGCGATTCTTCGGCGCCGGGTTTTGAAAGACAGTAATCCCGAAGTATTTCAATATCCATCTTTTAATTTATTATGGCAGTTGCTTCTATCTCAATTAAATATTCAGGAGCTATTAACCCCTTTACTTCTATCATACTGGTGCAGGGCTTGATGTTTTTAAAAAATTCTCCATGTGCTTTTCCATATTCTTCCCAGCGGGCTATATCGGTAACAAACATTCTTGTTCTTACTACATCATTTAATGATGCGCCGGCATTTTGTAATACTTTTTCTATTTTTTGAATGATGAACCGGGTCTGTTCATAGGCATCATTTTCTCCAACGAGATTATTGTTCTCATCTACCGCTACGGTTCCCGTTACCTCAATAATATTTCCCACTTTCACCGCACGGCTATAGCCAACAATATCTTCCCATTTGGCGCCTGATGAATAATTGATTCGTTCCATAAGTTTATTTTTTAGGATACTTCCAGCAACTGACGAGGTGATCATTCACCATGCCCATCGCTTGCATATAAGCGTAACAAATAGTAGAGCCTACGAATTTAAATCCCCGCTTTTGCAGGTCTTTACTCATTGCATCACTCTCTGCTGTTTTTGCCGGTACAGTTTTTAATGTTTTATGCCGGTTATTGATCGGTTTATAATTTACAAATTGCCAGATGTATCGATCAAAACTGCCAAACTCTTTTTGCAGGGCAAGAAATGCTTTAGCATTCTTTATGGCACCTTCTACTTTTAACCGGTTGCGGATGATGCCTTCATTCTGTAATAGTTTCTCCACTTTTGCAGGAGTGTACCGGGCAATCTTTTTTGCATCCCAGTTATCAAAAGCTTTCCGGTAGTTCTCTCTTTTGGTCAATACGGTGTACCAGCTAAGGCCTGCCTGTGCGCCTTCCAGGTTCAGCATTTCAAATAGTTTCTGATCATCATGCACTGCTGTTCCCCATTCCTTGTCATGGTATTCTTTGTATAGATCATCTTTCAGGCACCATGGGCAGCGCTTTTTTTCTTTCATTTTATATCGATGTTTTCAGGAACAATCAATTGTTCCCCATTCATTCGTAAAAATATCTGGGCCACGGTAACTACATCTTTCTGGCAGTAAGTTATAATGCGGTCAAGATTTTTTTCTTTCCAGTATACCTCCCACACCATGCTGCCGTCAATATCATCTTTAGGCGTGGGTATGCCTAAAGAATGGGCCAGCAAATTCAAAGAAGTATAGCTTTTAAAGTCGCCGAATTTCCAGAGCTCCATGGTGTCGAGGTGATTTACTTCCCAGGGTTTTTTCCCAGACATATTCAATAATGTGGGGATGGCAACTCCATTAATGATCATGCGGCGACATAAGTAAGGAAAATCAAATTCCTTTCCGTTGTGGGCGCATAAATATTTTGGGCTGTCAGCTGACCATTTCTTTATCATTTCTGCAAAATCAAACAGTATCTTCTTTTCATCATCACCGGCAAAAGATTTAAGAGTGATCTTTTTATCAGCGGCGGAGCCGGTTATATAACCACAACTAATGCAGATAATACGGCCAAATTCGGCATAGATCCCTGCCCTCGGATAAATGCTTTCGGTGGTTTCATCTTCTTTATTACGAACAAGGTATTGGGCTTTCAGGTCCCAAAGCTTTTTCCAGCTCTCGGGCATTTGCTGGTAATCAGAATATTGCGGCACTGTTTCTATATCAAGAAACAGCACATTATTGACAGGTAATGAAGACATAGGCCCAGGTTTATTGATTAAAAATAAAAAACCCCGGCAAAACCGGGGTCGATCTGTTAGAATAAATATTATTAAAGGAATTTATCGCCCATGTTTCTCTTTACTTCAGCCACATATTCTTTTATTTCCTGTTCTTTTTCTTTTTTGCAGATGAGCAACACATCTTTAGTATCTACAATGATAAAATCTTCGAGTCCCTGCAGTAATACCAGTTTGTTTTCCGGCACATGCACCATACAATTCTTGGCATCTACAGCCATTACCTTTTTACCTACTACTGCATTGCCAAAATAATCCTTGTCTTTGTTTTCCCAGGCGCTGTTCCAGGTTCCCAGGTCGCTCCAGGTAAATGAAGCGGGGATCACATATACATTGTCTGCTTTTTCCATTACCCCAAAATCAACCGAGATATTAGTGCATTGCGGATATATTTCTTCAATCGCTTTTGTTTCTTCATCTGTGTTGAACTTATCTTTTTCTGCTGCAAACACTTCATGCATCTCAGGAAGGTGTTTTTCAAAAGCTGTGATGATGTTCTTTACTTTCCAGGTAAAAATGCCGGCATTCCACAAAAAATCTCCACTGGCAATAAAGGCTTTGGCCAGTTCCAGGTTTGGCTTTTCTGTAAAAGTTTTCACTTTATAAACATCCGGAGCAGCCTCCATGCTATCATGCTGAATATAACCATAACCGGTATTTGGATAGGATGGCTTTACGCCAATGGTTACCAGCGCATTGATATGATCCACAAAATCAAAAGCTTTTTGAGCCGTGGTTACAAACTGGTCTGTTTCTATGACCAGGTTGTCTGCCGGCGCAGCGATCATTACGGCTTCAGGATCTTTGCCCATGAGCTTGAATGCTATATAAGCAATACATGGCGCTGTATTTTTTCTGAAAGGTTCAGCCAGGATATTAGCCTCGTTTATTTCAGGTAATTGTTCTTTAACGATCTCTACATATTCATTTGCCGTGATGATATAAATATTCTCCAGCGGTACCAATTGCCTGTATCGTTCCCATGTTTGTTGTATCAACGTTTTGCCGGTACCCAGTATATCCAAAAACTGCTTGGGAAAATTTGTTCTGCTCATTGGCCAAAAACGGCTTCCGATACCACCGGCCATTATCGCTACGTAATGATGTTTGTTCATAATTATTCAGGTCTGGAGATCAGGTTACCGATCTCCTTTTAAATCAGGCCCTCCTTGATAAGGTCGTGCAAATGTATAATACCGAGGTATTTATTATTCTCTGTTACTACTAATTGTGTTATTTCATTTTTTCTTAAAAGATCTAAAGCATTCACTGCCAGCTCTTCCGGTCCAATAGTTTTAGGGTTGCTGCTCATAATATCTGATGCTTTTATGCTATCAATAGCAGTGTTTTTCTCCAGCATCCTTCTCAGGTCACCATCTGTAATGATCCCGAGCAGGTTATCAGCCTCATCGATAACAGCTGTGACGCCCAGTCTTTTCTGCGTCATTTCTACGATCACTTCTTTTAAAGAAACGGCTGCTGATACAGCAGGTCTTTCATTGTCTTTATACAGATCGGCAACCCGCAAGTAGAGTTTTTTACCCAACATACCTCCCGGGTGAAACTTGGCAAAATCATCGCTTTTAAATCCATTCATCTCCATCAGGCAAACTGCCAACACATCTCCCATTACCAATTGGGCAGTGGTACTTGTAGTAGGCGCCAGGTTATTGGGACAGGCTTCCTGTTCCACTGTTGTATCGAGAATAATACTGGCATTTTTCGCCAGGAAGGAATGGGTGTTACCTACCATAGCGATCAGGGTGTTGCCAAAATTCTTTATAAGCGGTACCAGCACTTTTATTTCAGGGCTTTCCCCGCTTTTGCTGATAATGATCACTACATCATGCTGTTGCACAATGCCCAGGTCACCATGTATAGCATCGGCGGCATGCATAAAGATGGAAGGGGTGCCGGTAGAGTTAAAAGTGGCCACAATTTTTTGGGCGATTACGGCGCTTTTGCCAATACCGCTTACTACCACTCTTCCCCGGGAATCATGAATGACCTGCACGGCTTTTTCAAAGTCTTCATTAATGCCGGAAGCCAGACCGGATACGGATTCCGCTTCTAACTCTATGGTTCTTAGAGCAACTTGTTTTATTGTATCTGGCATAATTGTGCGGCAAATTTAGAGTATTTGACAAGAAGTGATTTTTAACTTATATGACCGGAAAAACTTTAACGCAACACTTTTTACCGGTTCGCTTTCCGGTTGTAATTTTGCCGCCCTTTTCAAGCTGGCGGGTCCGCCACAGGATCATACTGCTTACTTTATTATTGAAGAATCAGGAAGGCCGGAAGGCTGATTTTAGTGAATAAATAACTAAAAAACTCTGGCGGGAAACGGTGAAAAATAGTTACCTTAAATGAGCCTGTCTTAACGGGCAAACCGGAAAACAAGATCCGGAGAAACATAAACATAATGGGAACAACTGCTAAAAAAGCCACTGCCAAAAGTTCGGGCGGTAAAACTGCGAAAGCTACAAAGCAAACGGAAAGCACAAACGGTATAGTGAGCAAGAAAAAAAGATTTGATCTCCACGCTGCTCTGCAGGAGCATTTTGGGTTTAGCAAATTCAAAGGCACACAGGAAAAAGCCATAGAATCCCTGTTGGCAGGACATGATACTTTTGTGATAATGCCTACAGGCGGGGGCAAAAGCCTCTGTTACCAGCTACCAGCCATGGTCAGCGAGGGGGTGGCTATCATTGTTTCACCGCTGATAGCATTGATGAAGAACCAGGTGGACCTTGTAAGAGGATACAGCAGTAATGATGAAATAGCCCATTTTTTGAATTCAACACTTACCAAGAAAGAGATAAAAGAAGTACACGATGACCTGCTTACCGGAAGGACAAAAATGCTTTATGTAGCACCGGAAACACTGACAAAGCAAGACAACCTTGAATTTTTCAGCGATCTGAAGATCTCCTTTTTTGCTGTGGATGAAGCACACTGTATATCAGAGTGGGGCCATGATTTCCGTCCTGAATACCGCCGGTTAAGAGAGATGATGATACAGATAAACCCCGACATACCGGTAATTGCCCTCACCGCAACTGCTACTCCTAAAGTGCAAAGCGATATTATCAAGAATCTGAACCTGGAAAAACCAAATATATTTATATCTTCTTTTAACAGGGAGAACCTGTACTACGAGGTACTGCCGAAAATAAAGAAGTCTCAAACAGATGAGAATATTGTTCGCTTTGTAAAAAGTATGGCTGGTAAAAGTGGCATTATATATACACTGAACCGGAAAACAACAGAGGAGCTTGCCGATATATTGATGGCCAACGGCATTAAAGCTGTGGCTTATCATGCGGGGCTTGATAGTAAGTTAAGATCCACCAGGCAGGATCAGTTTTTGAGTGAAGATGTACAGGTGATCTGTGCTACCATCGCCTTTGGAATGGGGATCGATAAACCGGATATCCGCTTTGTGATACACTATAATATCCCCAAATCAATAGAGAATTATTACCAGGAAACAGGCCGTGCCGGCCGTGATGGATTAGAAGGGAAATGTATCCTTCATTACTCTCATAAGGATGTAAGCAAGCTGGAACACCTGATGCGGGATAAACCACTAAGTGAAAGAGAAGTAGGCGCCCAGTTGATCAATGAAGCAGTAGCTTTTGCTGAAACAGGAGTTTGCCGCCGCAAACTGTTGATGAGTTATTTCGGCGAAGAGTATGTACAGGAAAACTGCGGACAGTGCGATAACTGCCGTCATCCAAAAGAAAATCAGGAAGCAAAAGATGAGGCAGTACTTGTATTAAAAGCAGTAAAAGAACTGGACGAACGGTTTGCTACAGATTATACGGTACAGATCATCAGCGGAAAACTTACACCACAGATCCAGATGTTCCGCCATGACAACCTGAAAGCTTTTGCCAGTGGTAATGACAGGGATGCTCATTTCTGGAATTCATTGATCAGGCAAATGCTACTCGCCGGATTGTTATCAAAAGATATTGAAGAGTATGGTGTACTTAAGTTCACCAAAAAAGGTGATGCGTTTTTGAAGAAACCTAAATCTTTCAAAATAGTACTCAATACGCTGTATGATAACGCCAATGCAGATGATGAAGAGGGAGCAGAAGCAACAACCGGCGCTGCCGCAGATGAACAGCTTTTTGAAATGCTAAAGGATCTGCGCCAGAAAGAAGCAAAGAAAAAAAGCCTGCCGCCTTTTGTGATCTTCCTTGAATCATCCCTTCAGGATATGGCTACTTTTTACCCCATTACGATGGAGGGTCTTGAAAAATGCCAGGGCGTAAGTAAGGGTAAGGCGTTGAAATATGGAAAACCATTCGTGGAACTGATCAAACAATATGTAGAAGACAATAATATAGAACGGCCTGATGATTTTGTGATGAAAAGTGTGGTGAACAAGAGCGGTAGTAAGGTTTATATTATTCAGAATACAGACAAGAAGGTTTCACTGGAGACCATTGCAAAAAATAAAGGCTGGCGGATGGATGAGATGTTGGAAGAGATGGAAAGCATTGCCGCCAGCGGCACCCGGCTGAACCTGGATTATGCCATTGATGAAATGCTGGATGAGGATGACCAGGATGAGATCATTGAATATTTTAAAAGTTGTGAAACCTCATCATTGCAGGTGGCGCAGGAGGAGTTGTCGGATTATAACTTTAACTGGGAGCAGTTAAAGATCATGCGGATCAAGTTTCTGAGTGAATACGGTATGTGATTTGGTATAATCTTAGATTATTTATCCTAAACATACAGATCATGGCAAAAACAAGACGTACCACACACCGCAGTACAGCCGGTAAAAAGCTTTATGCCGTTAGGGATGCCAAAGGCAGATTTGTTGATATTCAGACCTATGAAAGGGCTCACCGGGCCGATCTTGCCAAGAAAAGCAAAGCAGAGAAAGCGGCAGCTAAAAAGAAAAAAGCTGCTCCCAGGAAGAAGGCCGCCAAAAAAAAGTGATCACTCTATAAAATAAGTTTTGAGCTTTTGGGTAAATCATTACCAGATTTATCCTCAAAGGCTTATTTTTGCTGCCCCAAAAGGGTAAGCAAGGTGCGGTAGCTCAGTTGGTAGAGCAAAGGACTGAAAATCCTTGTGTCGGCGGTTCGATCCCGCCCCACACCACCCTGAAGCAGAATGACCCCGGCAGATTTTTGTCGGGGTTTTCTCGTTTTACGGGTCATTATGTTTAAAGTCTTTTTACTTCAATCCACCTGAAGTATAAATGATCAATGATGATGCTTTATTGCTCCAGCCGGACAGTAAGAATTTGTCTTTGGTCCGTAATACATTGTAACTGGAGCCCCGGAAATTAGGCTGATC
>Ga0116152_10000736_pt1 | contig 26928 bp, 26 predicted proteins | sample AD_UKC119_MetaG_FD_89894 | JGI IMG/M metagenome (GOLD analysis project Ga0116152, IMG submission 89894) | Active sludge microbial communities of municipal wastewater-treating anaerobic digesters from Hong Kong - AD_UKC119_MetaG | ecosystem: Engineered > Bioreactor > Anaerobic > Digestate...
GGCCATGATCTACCGCTATCTGGATATCAGAGAGTGGGCATCCTTCAAAACCCTGGTATACGGCAGGACCCGCTCCTTTTCCCTCCTCGGCACAGCCCTCTCCTCTGTGGCCGCCATAGCCCTGGCCCTGCACCTTCCTGCCCTTCGGATCATCTTTCTGGCCGCAGTGGTCCCCTACCTCGCCGATATCCTCCTTATCCTCTCCTATCCCGGGAACCTGGATGAAGAACGCTCTCCGGACAGACCTCCCCTCTCCTTTTTCTCTTTTACCGGGGAAGTCTTCAAAACCCTGGGGCACCAAAAGTCTTTACGCCGCGTCATCATCAATTCGGCCCTTTTTGACAGCGTCTTCAAGACAGTCAAAGACTATATCCAGCCCATCACCCTGGCCTACCTGGCCCTCCCTGCGGCCTGGAGCCTTGTTTTGGACAAAGAGGCAGGGGAAAAGGTGATCCTGGGCCTTCTTTATGCGGCCTTCGCCCTGTTCGGGGCCCTGGCGTCCCGTTATGTCCACCGCCTGGTCCCCCGTTTCGGAGTAGCTGGGTTGGCCGATCGTTACGCGCTCATTACAAGCCTTCTTTTCTTCGCCATCACCCTTTTCCTCAGACTCGATTTCTTTTTTCCGGTGGTCCTCTTCTACCTTTTCCTCAATATCCTCAAAGACTCCCGGCGTCCCCTCCTGGTCCAGGCCATCGGGGACCTGGCACAGAAAGAGGGCCGGGCCACAGTCCTTTCTGTGGAAAGCCAATTAAAATCGCTTCTGACCATTCTTTTCGCTCCGCTTTTCGGCCTTCTTGCCCAGACCGTCTCCATTCCCTTCGCTTTTTTGATCCTGGGCGGGATCATGGCCCTCTTGTCCCTTGTCCTGAAAATCCAAGAAACCGAAGGAGGTTCTGTATGAAGAGAGTCGCGACAGTTGTTTTTCTTCTCTTTCTGACGGCCCTTCCTCTGCGGGGGGGCTCCTATGACTTCGGCCTGGGGATCATCCTGGGAGAGCCCACAGGGATCACTTTTAAGTATTGGGCCAGCGATAAAGCGGCCTTTGACGGAGCTCTGGCCTGGTCTTTTTCCAAGGAAGACAAATTCCACATCCACGGCGATTATCTCTTTCATTCCCTGAACGCTTATACCCTGGACGAGATCCCGTTCAATCTCTATTACGGGATCGGGGCCCGGGTCAAATTCACCTCAGAGACCCAGTTCGGCATCCGATTCCCCCTGGGGACGACCTACACCCCCACCTCCACACCCCTCGAGGTCTTCTGCGAAATAGTCCCTCTCATGGACCTGGCTCCGGATACCGCCTTCCGCTTTAACACAGGGCTGGGGATCCGATATTATTTCTAGGAGGCTCCCCTCTCTTCTTTCGAAGATAGGGGAGCCCTTTTTTCATTATTAAAAAGGACAGAATTAAAAAAGTCCGCTGATATTGCCTTCGTCGTCTATATCGATAGATTCGGCAGCGGGTTCTTTGGGCAGGCCCGGCATCCTCATGATGGTGCCACTGATGGGGACCAGAAATCCCGGGCCCGCATTGACAATGATCTCCCGGATCTCCACATCGAAATTTTCGGGCCGCCCCAAAAGCTTAGGATCATCTGACAGGGAATATTGGGTCTTGGCCATGCAAATTGCCAGGTTATCGTATCCATTCTTATAGATCTGTTTCAGGTCGCTAAGCGCTTCTTTACTGTAAATCACAGAGCGTGCCCCGTAGATCTCCCTGGCGATGGTCTCGATCTTTTTTTCCACACTGGCTTCGAGGTCATACAAAAACCGGAGCCGGCTCTCTTTTGATTCGATCACCTGGACCACTTTCCGGGCGAGCTCCTCGGCGCCTTTTCCCCCGTCAGCCCAGGCCTCGGTGACGATGATATCATAGTGGAGCGCCACGCAGCAGCTCTTGATGGCATCGATCTCTTCCCGGGTGTCGTTTGAAAAACGGTTGATGGCGATGACAGGCTTCAGCCCGAACTTCACGGCGTTCTCGATGTGTTTTTCCAGATTGATGAGCCCTTTTGCTACGGCATAGGGATCCGGTTTCACGAGATCGCTCTTGGGAACTCCCCCGTGAAGCTTCAACGCACGGGTTGTGGCGACCAGGACCAGGGCTTCAGGAGCCAGGCCGGCATAGCGGCACTTGATATCCAAAAACTTCTCGCCGCCCAGGTCGAATCCGAACCCTGCTTCAGTCACCGCATAATCGGCGTAGCGGAGAGCCATCCTGGTGGCCAGGACACTGTTTGTCCCCTGGGCGATATTGGCAAAGGGGCCGCCGTGTATAAAGGCAGGCACATGCTCCATACTCTGTACCAGGTTGGGTTTGAGAGCCTCTTTTAAAAGAGCGGTGACTGCGCCGGCGATCTTCAGGTCGCGGACCGTTACGGGCTTTTTGTCATAGTCATATCCCACAACGATACGCCCGACCCTCTTCTTCAGGTCGGCATAACTCTCAGCCAGGCAGAGAGTAGCCATGATCTCCGAGGCGGCGGTTATGTCAAAGGAGCCCTCACGGGGAAAACTGCTTTTGGGACCGCCCAATCCCACGATGACATGGCGCAGAGAACGGTCGTTCATATCCATGACCCGGGGCCACACGATCCGCCGGGGATCCAGGGGAAGAGTCCTCTGGTGAAGGGTATTGTCGATGACAGCGGCGATAAGGTTATGGGCAGCCGTGATGGCATGGAGGTCTCCGGTAAAATGAAGGTTGATCTCCTCCATGGGAAGGACCTGGGAATAACCGCCGCCCGTGGCCCCGCCCTTCATCCCCATGACCGGGCCAAGGGAGGGTTCACGCAAGGCGATAGCCACCTTTTTCCCGATGGAAGCCAGCCCCTGGGCCAGGCCGATGGTAACGGTGGTCTTTCCCTCCCCTGCCGCTGTGGGAGTCAGGGCCGATACAAGGATGAGGTGGCCGTCGTGCCCCTTCTTCTCCAGAGCCTTGAGACTGACTTTGGCTTTATACTTTCCATAGGCCTCCACATGATCGGGACTGATCCCGATACTCTGGGCGATCTCGGCGATCGGCCTGAGTTCTGTTTTCCGGGCGATATCGATATCATTCATCGTCTCCCTCCTTTCCGTAATTAAAGAGAACCCCCGAAAGGAGTTCTTTATTATAGCGCTGGAAATGTTCTCTGATGACATGGACATCGTTGTACTGGATACTGGATTGGACGATCTGTTTACACTTTTCATATTCTACGGCCCGGATGATCTTTTTCATCTCCAGAAGGTTGGCAGGAGCCACTGAGAGGACATCGAGATCCATTCCGATGAGGAGAAGGGCATACTCGGCCATCCCAGCCATCTGGCCGCACATGGCCACAGGAATATTGTTCTGATGGCCGTTGTTGACCACCATCTTGATCAGGCGCAGGATCGCCGGATGGATAGGGTTGTAGAGATAGGAGATCTTCTCGTTCACCCTGTCCACCGCCAGAGTGTATTGAATAAGGTCATTGGTCCCTATACTGAAAAAATCGACCTCTGTAGCCAGGATATCTGAGATCATGGCTGCCGACGGAACCTCGATCATGATCCCCACATTGATCTCTTCGTCAAATTCCGTCCCCCGCTCCTTCAGTTCATCCTTGGCCTCTTCCAGGACCTGCCTGGCCTGGCGGAGTTCATCCACTCCCGAGATCATGGGAAACATAATACGCACATTTTTGAGTTTGGAGGCCCGGAGGATGGCCTTAAGCTGAGTCTTGAAAAAATCCTTATACTCGAGACAAAGGCGGATCCCCCGGAGACCCAGAAAAGGATTCATCTCTTTGGGGACTTCAAAATGGGAGATAAACTTGTCTCCTCCCAGATCCGCTGTCCGTATCACGACCTCTTTGGGATAAATGATCTGAGAAATATACTGGTAGGTCTCCGCCTGCTCTTCCTCTGTGGGGAGGACATTCCTCATAAAAAGATATTCGGTCCTGAAGAGCCCCACACCGTCTGCCCCGTAACTGTTGACCAGGTCCGCTTCGTTGACCAGCTCCATGTTGATCTCCAGTTTGATACGCTTCCCGTCCCGGGTCACGGCCTCTTCATTGCGGAGTTTTTCCAGGCTTTTGATATACCGGGCATACTCCCGGCGCAGAGCCTGGTACTCTTTGACGGTCTCTTCATCGGGGTCCACAATGATCCTGTTCCTGTTGGAATCCACAATGATTAGGTCATCGGGCCGGATTTCGCTCAAAAGGCCTGAGACTCCGACGATGGCAGGAACCTCCAGGGAACGGGCCATGATTGCGGCGTGAGACGTCGTCCCTCCGACTTCTGTGATCAGCCCTCCGATCTTCTTTTTCCCCAGCTCCACCATATCCGAGGGGGAGATGTTGTGAGCGACTATGATGAGGTCGGTATGATCTCCGGCCAGTTCCGGGGCCATCTGGATCCCCAGGTAATTCTTCAGGATCCTCTTTCCGACATCCAGAAGGTCGTTGGCCCTCTCCTTCAAATACTCGTCGGGCATATTCTCAAAGACTTTGACCAGGCTGTTGAGGGTCTCCGTAAAGGCGTATTCGATGGTCACATGCTCTTCCGAGGCTTTTTTAATGGCCTTGTCCACCAGGTTGGGGTCGTTCACCAGGAGGATATGCGCATCAAAGATAGCAGACTCCTCCAGGCCGATCTCATGTTTCACCGTGTTTTTGATCTTTTTCAGCTCTTTTTTCGTCTTTTCCACGGCTTTCCTGAAAAGAGCGGTCTGCTCTTCCAGCTCTTTTTCATCCGCATGGGCCCTTTTGACGTTAAACCCCACCCCTTTAAGCGGGAGGGCATGGCCGATAGCGATCCCTGACGATGACGGGATCCCGTGAAAGACTTTCACAAGCTTATTCTCCTTCCCCGAATTTATCGTTGATGAGGGCTTCGATGGCCTCCATGGCCTCTTCTTCATCATCCCCGCTGACCCTCAGAGTAATGACGTTGCCCTGGGATGCGGCCAGCATCATCACACCCAGGATGCTCTTGGCATTGACATCCTGATTTTTGTACTCAATGAAGATCTCCGAATCGAATTTGGTGGCTTCCTGTACCAAAAGAGCCGCCGCCCTGGCATGAAGGCCCAATTTGTTGATGATCTCGATCTCTTTTTTCAGCATAGTAATCCCCCCAGAAGTAAAATGATCATTGCAAGCCCCACGATGAGAATATTGGGCATCCTCCGCACAAGAAGGATAATCAAAAGAGAAGAGAGAAGAAACGGCCATCCGTATTCCAAACCTTCAGAAAAGAGCCAAATGATACCCAATCCCCAAAATACACCCAGCAGAATTATAGCAGTACGCCTTAAAAAATCTACTTTTTTCTGTATTTCCAGCTTTTTCAGGAAGACGATCAAAGACCGTCCGTAACGGTATCCCACGGTAAGCCCCCTGAGCCTGAAGGAGAGGTGGATGATATTATATCCGCTCCAGTAGAGAAAAAGGCCGGCAAAGGCCCAGGGAAGCGATGGAGCGAAAAAGAGGAAAAAGACTGTGCACAGGATAAAAAAGGGCTTGAGTCCGCCCCAGAAAAGAGAATCACCCAAAGCAGCCAGGGGACCCATAAGCTTCAGTTTGATATTCTCGATTTCGTTCACCAGTTCCTCATTTCCCGTCTCGCAATACTCCTCTTCCAGGCGCAGGACCGCTCCGATGATAAAGGAGGCCATGAACGGGTGTGTATTAAAATAGGTGTTGAACCGCCGGACCTCCCGGCTGCGCTGCCCCTCTTTGAGGTTCTCCATCCCGGGCCTGAGGGCGAAAAAAAATCCGGCGTTCATCATCTTGTCATAATTCCAGAGGGTCTGGATAAAGAAGGTCCGGAGGAATGTCAAAAAAAGGCCCATAAAACTCCTCCGATAAGCAGCCCTCCGGCCATCCCGCCCATGAGATAACCGTTGTTCTTTTTATCATTAAACCTGTCCAAAAGAAAGAGCACTCCCATCACCGGCAATCCTTTCCAGATCATGGCGGCATAGGGCCCTCGAAAAGATATTTCCCAAAAGGGAGCGAGCCAGAGCGTTCCCTTATGGATCAGCCAGGAAAAGAGAAGAATACTGGCCCAGTTGGCCGCCACAAAGAGGAGAGCCGAAAGAGTTCCGTAACGGGAAAAACGCGCATACCGTCCGCTCTGCGAAAAGGCCCGAAAAGCCGATTCAGACCACCCGTTATGCAGTTTTCTGAAAAGGTGGTCGATCTCGCGCCCCCAATACCCCGCCAACAGCGAAGGGAAAAAAAGTGCGGGTAAATACCATGCTGAATCCCCCGGGCCCAGGAGGACAGCCCCCCAGAAGACTCCGGCTGCAAATCCGGCCGAAGGAGGAATAGAAGCCCCGACAGCCAGACGGCCGAGAAAGACAAACTCGAGGTTCATTCCCGCCAGGATCCCCTCTTCGGGCCGCCCGGAGGCCAGGCCCAGCAACGGGAGCATAAAAAGAGGCTCCGAAAGCATAAACTGCCCGATATAAGTGACATCGAGGATAAGGATGGATGCCAGGAGTGTTGAAAGAAGATACAGGGTCATAAGAGCTGTAAAAAGTCGCTTTTTTTATCGGTGGGAACGATTCGTCCTTCAATTTTTATTCCCCGGCGGGCCAGGTCTCTGATCTTTGCCACATCCTCGCTGTTAAGATAGACAGCACGCGTCACCTGGGATTTCCCCGGAGAGAAACGCATCCCTCCGATGTTCAGTTCCTCGATTTTTACGCCTTCATCGATCAGATGTTCTACCACATCGGGATTTCTCACGAGGACGATAGTCCTCAACTGGGCATCCCTGGCCAGGGAAGGCACTTTTCGGGCAGCCTCCTTTTCGTCCATAATATTCAGGCGAAGGTCATAAGGCGCGCTCATCTCCATAAGAGTCCTGTCGAATTCATTGGACGCCACTTCATTGTCGATCACCAGAAGATGGTTGGCATCCAGAGCGTTCTTCCATCCCACGGCCACCTGGCCGTGGACCAGCCTGTCATCTACCCGAAACAATAGGATCATATCATCCCTCTCTTCGTCCTTTCCACTCGCTCTTCATGTCCACGACGGAACGCACCCCCTCTTTTCCTATCATATCCCCAATCGCATCGGGTTGCAATGTCAACTTTAGCGTATGGAAAGCAATAAGCATGGGAAGATTCACGCCGGCGAAAGCCCAAACACGGGGAGATTCCATATGGCGCAAGGCCGTATTGGCACAGCTCCCTCCGAAAATATCAGTAAAAAGGAAAATGTCGTCCCCGCTGTGTTCCTTAATGAAGCTTTTGACCTTTTCCCGATAGAGGTCGATGGAATCCTCCGGTTGAAAACCCAGAGCGAAGATCCCGTCCATCTTCCCCACGATCATCTCCGCCGTGGAGATCAGCGACTCTCCCAAGTCACCGTGTGTCATCACAAGGGCCACGGTCATGATTCCTCCTTCCATTGCTCAAATAGGGCTACGATCCGCCTCAGGCGGGACGAGACCCCGCCCTTGGTCAGGGGAGGGCGGGCCATTTTCCCCAATTCAGAGAGGGTCGCCCCCGGATTCTCCAAACGGAGCCAGGCGACTTCCCTGAGAGGGGGGGATAAAGCCTCCAGCCCCGGTCCCTTTCTTATCTCTTCCAGGACAAGGCGGATCTTTTCGTATCCGTCTACCTGGCGGTTGAGATTGGCCATACTGTAGTTGGTCAGCCGAACGGTCTGGTCTTTGTCTTTTTTAAACTCCCGGTAGCGCGTAAGTCGGTCGATGGTCTCCTGACCCCTCAGGCAGTTTAAAAAAGCAAAAAGATGCTCCCCGCCTTTGATGAGAAGACGCCCCGGATATGTATAATGTTTGATGCCCCACTTGTGCAACGTCTCCAGAAGGACCTGTGTGAAGGGGCCGGGCTCGCGGATCTCCAGCTGATAGCCCTCTTCGAAGTTGACCATATACCCTTTATAAAGGAGGACTTCACGGACAAGCTGCATCCGGCAGCACTCCTTTTTCACAGAGACATCGGGCAAAAAACCCTCTTTTTCCGAAAAGAGGTTCAGCTCCTGCCAGATAAGCCGCGGGGCATAGATCTGGACCCAGTATTTCTTATCGTCGAAAAGGATCTCAAGGTCTTTATGAGAAGGGAACGCCTCTTTGAAGAGACGAATCGTCCTTCTCAGCAAGGCGGGATCTTCCTTCTTGAACTCCACCATAAACCCCCGTCCGGTAATATGGAGGGTCCCGTAAAGGCGCAGCGCCACTTTCAGGGCCGTGACCAGACAACATCGGCGTGAAGGGATCTCGTTTTTGATCTGTTCCCGGAGGATCTCATTGATCTTCATGGTTCTGCCGTGTCTTATCGCGTATCTGTTTGATCATGGAAGTGGCCAGCTTCATGGGAGTGTCATAACCCCTCTTTTTGGCATATTCGTTTTTGGTGATGACTTCGATGACTGTACTGATACTCTTGCCGGGGGTCACAGGTACCGTATACATGGGCAGGTCGATCCCCAGGAGACGATACCGCTCCCTGTCGATCCCCAGCCGTTCAAAATGCTTCTTTTTATCAAAGAGTATCAGGCTGACCACACAATCGATCTTTTTTTCCTCCGTCACCGCTTTGAGGCCGTAAAGCTCTTTGATATCGATGATTCCCACACCCCTGATCTCGATATAGTGTCGGCCCAGTTCACGGGATTCTCCGAACAGGCGGTTTTTGACCCGGCGCACGAGGATACTGTCGTCGGCGACCAGGCGGTAACCCCTTCTGACCAGTTCCAGGGCACACTCACTCTTTCCGATGCCGCTCTCCCCGATGATGAGTATCCCCTGCTCAGCGACATCAACAAAACAGCCGTGCATGAGGGCCTCACGGGCGAAGAGGTCTTCCAGGATATCGAGAAGAGAGAACTGTAATTCCTGATAGGGAAGAGCAAAGAGGAAAATGGGGATCGCATGCCTTCGCGCGAACTCTTCAAGATCCCCGTCACAGTGGACACTGTGCTGGATGATAAAAGCCAATGCTCTGACATCAAGGAAGCGGTTGAGCACCTCTTCCTTTTTTTCCGGGGAAAGGGTATTGAAATAGGCCACCTCCCTTTTGGTGAGGATAATCAGCCTCTCTTCGGGAAAATAGTCCCAATAACCGGCCAGGGCGATTCCGGGCGAGACGAAAATAGGAGATGAGATGGAGCGGTCCAGCCACTCCATCTCGCCTTTAAACTCAAAGGGAAGGTCGTTTTTTTCCAGTTCGCGATAGAGGTCGCGGACAGAGACTTTTTTATCCATCATCAGAATTTTGGATCGATGAGTCCGAAATTCCCGTCCTTTCTTCTGTAGATGACATTGACCCGCTGACGGGCCTCATTGAAAAAAACGAGAAAATCATTATCCAGAAGGTCCAGCTCCAGGGCGGCTTCATCTACCGTCATAGGCTTTTTGACATACCTGTCGACCTGGACCACATGGTGTCCCGAGGAGATCTCCACTCCTTCGAGCAGGGCACTTTCAGCAATCTCTCCCAGAGACTCACCACTCCGTTTCCTGTCCACGCTCTTATCTTTGATCTTTTTAAGCTTTCTGGCCATGATGTCCATACAGGCATCAATGGATTTATAGAGATCGTCCGTCTCCTCAGAGACATGCAGGGTGCTCCCGGCTGTCTGAAGAGTAACTTCCACGATATGACGCAGTTTCTCTACGCTGAGGATCACATTCGCCGACAGGATATGATCGTTAAAATGCTCCAGTTTGGTGATCTTTTCCTCCAGGTATTCCTTAATAGCGTTGGTCACCTTAATGTTTTTCCCGGTCACATTCATCTTTACAGCCATAAGGCCTCCTTTCGTTCATCGAGCATTTTTACGCTCAGGCTTGCCGGAACACTCCCGGCAGGCCCTCATCTTTGATTATACACCCTACCCCTTTTTCTGGCAACGGGATTTTCACGCCAGATGGATTGCCCTGAGGAGAGCTCCTTCAGCCGCTTCGGCTACAGCTTCGCTCAATGTGGGATGGGCGTGGACCGTTTCGGCCACTTCTTCCAGGGTGAGTCCGTTGGCAACCGCCAGAGCTCCCTCATGGATGAGATCTGAAGCATGCGGGCCGATGATCTCCATCCCTGTCACCTTTCCCTCTTCATCAGCGACGATACGGACATACCCTTCACTCTCTCCTGCCCCGAGGGCCTTGCCGTTGGCCGAAAAGGGGAATTTCCCCTCCCGCGCCCCTTCGGATGCCCCCACCACGGCGATCTCGGGGTGGGTGAAAACAGCCCAGGGGATGGCGTTGTAATTGACCCGGCTCTTGATCCCGGCAATATTTTCCACGGCGACGATCCCCTCTTTGGAAGCCACATGGGCCAGCTGAGGGGAAGCGAGAAGATCCCCGATGGCATAGACCCCTTTGAGGGATGTCTCCATGGTCTCTGAGACAGTGATAAAACCATTTTCTGTACGGATACCGAGTTTTTCCGTATCTATCCCCTTGAGGACCGGCCGTCGTCCGATGGCCACCAGCATCTTCTCTGCCCGGATCACTGTCCCGTCATCCAGGATGATCTCTCCCGGAGCTACTTTTTCAGCTTTCCGGGATGTGAAGACCTCGACGCCCTTTTTCTTCAGCATCGATTTTAAACGGGTCCCGATCTTCTTATCCAGAGTCGGAAGAAGAGAAGGCTGAATCTCGATCAACGAGACCTTTGTCCCCAGATGAGCCCAGATACTGGCAAATTCCACCCCGACGACTCCTCCTCCGATCACAGCCAGGGAAGAAAGGGGCTCAGAGCAGTCCAGAAGCGCTGTACTGTCCACAGTAAAATCAGGAATATTCAGAAAACCCGGGATCACAGGTTCCGAACCCGTTGCCAGGATAATGTTTCGGGCCTGAAAACTCTTTCCCGCCACTTCAACACTTCCCGGGCCTGTCAGCCTTCCCTCTCCCGGAATCACTTCTATCTTTCTCTTTTGCAGGATCCGTTCGATTCCCCGGACCAACTGGTCCACCACTTCATCTTTTCTTTCCACCATCCTGCGGAAATTCAATGAGAGAGTCCCCTCAAGATCGATCCCGAAATGGGAGGCCTCCTGCATCTTCGCATAAAGTTCGGCCATGGCTACATAAGTCTTGGTGGGAATACACCCTACATTGAGACAGGTTCCTCCCACACGCCCCTTCTCCACGAGAGCCACATCCAAGCCCAGCTGAACAGCCCGGATCGCAGCCACATATCCTCCGGGGCCTGCCCCTATAATGATAAGGTCTTTCATTGTCTCCGCTCCTTCCTGGGGGGTATATGTATCATTCCCCGATATTTGTTCACAGCTCTGCGGCTGACCTGATATCCTCTTTTTTCAAGCTCAAGGGCGATCTCCTCGTCAGTCAGGGGATCTTTCTTATCTTCCCGGTCCACCATCTCTTTGATAGCCTGGAGGATAAGCGTCCGGGAGACCTGTTCTCCGTGGGTGGAAGAGACAGTCCCGGTCACCCCTGTAAAAAAGATCCCCAGAGGGAAAAGTCCGAACTCTGTCTGGACAAATTTATCTCTGACGGCCCGGCTCACCGTCGAAGGATGGACCTCCATGAGTTCTGCTGCTTCGGCCTGGGTCAGTGGTTTGAGATGGGAAAACCCCTTCTCGAAAAATCCGCGCTGCTTTTCGATGAGGGCCTCCCCCAGACGCTGGAGAGTCTCCCGGCGCCGGTCAAGCGCCGTCTTGATCATCACATAGTTCTGATAATATTTTTTAAGGAAGTTCTTCCCCTCCTGCCCCATTTCCGAGGAGCGCATCATCTCCACATAACGGGAATTGATAGTAAAGTACGATTGATACTTCTCGCTGACTTCAGCCCGGAAACCCTCCTCGGTCCTTCTTATGAAGAGATCGGGAAGTACAAGCGAAGCGGGCAAGTCTTCCTCGGGAAGAGGCCGGGGCGAAAGGGACGACAATATCCGCTCTATCCTTGCAACTTCTCCGGCATCAAGCCCGTATCCGTCGAGGGCTTCATGAAAATCCTTACGCCGTATGGCTTCGGCCTTTTCTGTTACGATCCTCTCCAGGAGAGGGTCTTCGAGTCCCCGGGCCTGAAGCTGCAGCCGGTAACATTCTTCCAGGCTCCGGGCTCCCACGCCCGGAGGCGCCAGGAGAAAAAAAGAGCCAAGAACCTCTTCAAAATCCTGCTCTGAGATCTGATACTTCTCCATAAGTTCTCTCTGTGAAGAGAGAAAGCCGTTTTCATCAAGCCGGTCCAGAATATCCTCCAGAAGAGCCTTTTTTTCTTCCGGTATCCTGGAAAGCCGTATGTCTCTCAGCAGAAGGTCGGACCATTCTTCCGGACGGGACAAGCTTTCCATAAAACTATCAGGGTTAAAATCCCGGGGCAGATGGGAAGAAGCACTTCGGGTATAAAGGTCCCAGTTCTCGTCAAAACCGCTGAAACTTTCCCCGTCTTCGGGGAGAGAGACGGCTTCCTGGGCAGGGACAGGCTCCAGAAAGGGATTTATCTCAGCCTCTTCTTTGAGATATTCCTGCAGGTCAAGCTGATTCCTGTTTAAAAGCTCCAGACTGATCTTCTGCATCACCGTGAGGCTCAGCTGCTGTTTCTGCTGGAGGGAGAGCTCATTTTTCATAGCCTGAATTTTTCCCCCAGATAGATCTTTTTGGCTGTTTCGTTTTCGATGAGTTCCCCGGGAGTTCCTGAGACGAGGATCCGCCCCTGGCTGAGGATATAGGACCGGTCGGTGATACTTAATGTCTCCCGTACGTTGTGGTCTGTGATCAGGATCCCCAGGCCTGAATCCTTCAGGCCGTTGATCAGATCCTGTATCTCTCCCACAGCGATGGGATCTATCCCGGCAAAAGGTTCGTCCAGAAGGAGAAAAGAGGGTCGTGTGATCAGGGCCCGGGCAATCTCCACCCGGCGTCTTTCACCCCCGGAGAGCATATATCCCTTGTTTTTCCGGACATGGCCGATCTTGAAACGCTCCAGAAGTGATTCACGCTCCGCCCTGATAGCTTCTGCATCCGAAGTGACCGTCTCCAGGATGGCCTCAAGGTTCTCTTCCACGGTCATATCCCTGAAAATAGAGGCTTCCTGGGGAAGATAGCTTATCCCTTTACGGCAGCGCAGATACATGGCTTCTCCGGTAAACTCTTCCCCGTCGATGTGGATCGTCCCTGCATCAGGCTTAATGATCCCCACGATCATATAGAAAGAGGTGGTCTTTCCCGCTCCGTTGGGGCCCAAAAGCCCCACGACTTCTCCGGCCTTTACTTCGATGGTGACATCGGAGACGACCGGCCTTTTATTATAGATCTTCTTGAGCCGTTCTGCTTTGAGGACTCTTTTTTTCTCTCTATTCTCCGTCATGGTTCTCTTCCTTCCCTCCGGCCGCCAGGCCCGTGACAGATCCTCCGGCCTCGCCTGTGAGCAGGATCTCCTCCGGCTCGGTTCCGATAAACCGGACATCCATAGACTCTCCGTGAAAATGGTTCATGCTCTCGCTGGTTTCCAGAGCCCCCCGGACATCTCTCCGGGCCAGGATAAGATCCAATCTGTTTTCCCCGCCGAAAAAGAGGCTCAGGCTGTGACTTTGAAGATGAATGGTCTTCTCCTCGCCGGTCCACAGCAGATCACCATGGCCTGTAATCACCAGGGATGTGATACGGGCTCCCTCCTCAAGGGTGATCACCATCCGGTCCCCTCCGATATAACCCCCCTCCATGGAGAGGTACGGGACTCCCTCCAGAAGAACAGAGTCCTGCGGCCCGTTAACCGTCATGGAATCAGCCAGGCCCACATAGGGGCTGCTTTCAAAAACCACATCCCCCGTAAAACGCATCTCCCCGTCTCCTCTGATGAGGGCTTTCCGGGAGGAGACGTTTATCGTCTCACTTGTCACCCGGACCTCTCCTTCCAGCTCGGCGGCACCGCTCTTAGTATCGTAGAACAGAGTATCCGCCTGCATCTCATAACCTTCTCTCCGGACAAGGACATTCCCCTCCATGGAGATAAGTCCATTGGATTCACGATAGACGACCCTATCTCCCCTGTAACGGTCTTCACCGTTGGCAAACGAAACGTTCCCCTCAAACACCACCCGGGTCTCAGGAGCTCCGTAAAAGACTTTGGATCGATCGGCATGGATAAGCTCCCAGGAGCCGGGGGGCATATCTCCCCGGACAGTCCCGGCAGCAAGCAGGAGGAGGGAGACGAGGGGGAAGAGGCTATTCTTTCCCATGGGGCTGGCTTATCACGATCTCGCTGGTGGCCAGGTCCACAGTCATCCCCTGGCCTTCCAGGGTGCTTGTCCCCCGGACCACGCGCACAGGGTCCCGGCTGATGATCTTGTCGTCCCCGGCTTTATATTGAACCCGCTCCGTATAGACTGTGGTGCCTTGAGAGATGTTCTTCAGGATAACATTCCCCTGGAGAGTGACATCATTCGTCTTGAGATAAATAGTTCCCCGGTCACTGGTCACGATATGTTCCACATCGCCTTCGGGTGAGAAAAAAGAGATCTTGATATTCTCTCCCCGGACTTCCCCTGTCTCATCTTCATGTTGGACAAGGGTATCGGCGAGGATCTCCCAAACGCGCGTACCACGGTCTGTATAAGTCAGGCTCATCCCCTTCTCAAATACCTGGCCCGGCTCGGCAGAACCGGTATCCTCTGAAGGTTTCTCCTGCCGGCTGCAGGAAGCCAGAATAAAAACAATCAGGACGATGCAGAAAAAATATTGTCTCATAGCTTCATTATAGTGAAAAAAAGCCCTCTTTCAATATTCTTTTCTCTCTTTACGGTAAAGAGCAAGGAGCTCTTCCTTCTTTCCGATATTCTCTGTGATCTGAAGGATATGGAGACGGTCCAGACAGCGTCCCAGGTCAGCCCCCGACACACCGAATTCTTCCGCGGCCTCGTGTCCGTCTACCAGAGGGGATGCAAACCGGCGGATATCTTCGATGAGACGCCCCTTCTCCTTCTCTCCTGCAAGAGCGCAATAACCGGAAAAAAGAGCGAGCAGAGGGGCCGAAGCCCTGTGGAAGAGGGGCACGACCTCGTCAGGGGAGATACGGACGAAAGAGAGCAGGGCCCTGACAAAATCCCGGTCTCTTCCGGAGAAACGGAAACGGTCCAAAAATTCCGGCAGCCTGCCTTCTTCTTCGTTTTCCCTGAAAAAAAGAAAGAGATTGAGAAGATAATCTTCACTTCCGCACCGGGGGAATCCAGCCGGCCGGGAAGCTCCCAGGGACTCAAAGACCCCTATCTCCGCCATATCCCTCAAAAGAGCCGGGGAGCAGCAGGTAAAGATCTTGATGAGTTCGTCTTTGATACGCTCGGGAGAGACAGACGGGAGCCTGGAGGCCGATTCTCCGGCCAAAGCCAGAGTCTCTTTTCCATACCCGAAACCCAGACAAGCAGCAAAGCGAAAGAGACGAAGGACACGCAGGGGATCCCGTAAAAAAGAGTCCGGGGCCGTCTCCCTGAGAAGTCTTTTTTCCATGTCAGAGAGCCCGCTCAGGGGGTCATGGAGAACCCATTCTCCCTTTTCCAGGCTCATGTAGAGAGCATTGACGGTAAAATCCCTGTGCGATGCATCGTCATCAAGGGTGGCGCCTGAAAGCGGCTGAAAATCAAGGATCAGGGATTTGAAGCAGAGGCGTAATGTGGAAAAGCCCTTGTTTTTAAAGGGAATCGCTTTAAAACGGACATGGCGCCGCAGATCCCTCACTACCTCTTCAAAACCTTCTCCCTCGTAAACAAAATCGATATCATTAAACGGGCCCCTTTCAAGGAGCCTGTCCCGGACAGCCCCCCCCACGGCGAAAAGGGTTATCCCTTTACGAGCAGCCAGGGAAGAAACCAACGGGATCAGAGGATTTTGAAAACCTCTATTCTCCATACAGCTCCCTGTAATACTTTTTTTCCTTCTCCTTCATCACCCGGTCAAAGAAACACTCTTCCCGTGCAAGGCGCCGGCACAGGGCTGCCCGCTCCTCTGTGATCCTTCTTTTTTTGTAATAACGGGACAGAAGGCTTTCTGCTTCTGCGGGAGGAATCGCCTCCTCAAGGATCACGTGCCAGAGGGCATAACCGCTGTGGTGTAAGGCCAGAGAAGAGGTATCCCAGAGAACCGGCGAACCTTTCACCATCCCCAACGTCTCCGGACCCGGGATCAGAGAAGCCTCCACCTCCCCGGGCGCGGTTGCTTCTTCCGGTTTATAAGCGCTCCCCTTTTCCAAAGAAGCTGTGCTTTTCCGGCTGAGTTCTTCCAGATAGTCGAGAAGCTGCAGGAGAAGCTCTTCAGTCTGTCCGATCCCCCCATCTTCATCGGGTATCCCGGCCAGGCGCTGTAAAAAAAGGTGTTCCTGATTGATAAGCTGAAGATGGAAAAGAGGCTCCGGCAGAAAAGGGCTGCCTGCCCTGTTTTCCCTTTCCAGGACCGCCTGCGCCCGGAAGGGCTCCATCTGTTTCAGGAGAAGAGACTCTTTTACCCTGTTTCTAAACTGAACCTGGAGAAAGAGGCCGTAAATTCCTTCTCTGTCGGTAAAAGGACGGCTCTTCAAAGATCTGACAGGGGCCCCGTAGTAGACTTGCAGGAGGTTTTTAATAAATGCGTCTCTGACCTTATTCACCCGGGCCGCCCTTTCCCGGGGCCTCTTTATCGGGCTTACCGGTATACCGGATCCCCTTCAGCTGAGCCTGCAGAGAGGCTCTGACCCCGGCAAGATACTCTTCCCGTAAGGCTTTCTGCTCCTCTTCCTCTTCGGGAGTTAACCCCTCCGCCTTCTTCTTATGCCAGAGAAGATTGATGCGTTCCACTAATCGGTCAAACTCTTCAGACATCAATCCTCCTTTGTGTCCATGATAAGGAATCTGGAAGAATTTTCAATGAAGATCTTTCACGGAATAAGAGACGAGACGCTTTTCTTCATAGGTCAGCGAGATATCAAAGCGCTTCCCCTGAAGGACAAAAGGGGTAAAGATCTTGTCTCCCTCCCACATGGGCAGGGAGTGAAGCTCCTGAGCCGGGATCCAGCCGAGAGTCCCTTCAGGGCCGGCTGGAAGGAGAGTCCCCGTAAAACGGGTACACAAAAAGACAAAATCCACCCACTCCCCTCCGAAAGGGGAATTCCCCGCCTGGGGAAAATGGAGGAAACCCAGGAATTTCAGAGACCTGGCCGTAAGTCCCGTCTCTTCAAAGAGCTCTCTGCGGGCACAGTCGGGAATCGATTCGTTGGGCTCCCTCTTCCCGCCCGGGGCGACCCAGAGGCCCTCATGCATATCATCCTTTTTTTTGTTTCTGTGCAGCATAAGAAAATGCCCCCGTTTTCTTACATAGACGAGAACTCCGATGTTTGTCTTCATAACCCCTTTCCTCTATTAAAAAGGAAGGGAGCCGAAAGCTCCCTTCTTATTCCGCATTATAGGTTACAGAGGGTGTAATGGTCCTCCTAAAGACCGCTGTGGCACCGGTCTGAGACGCTGTTACCAGGATGACCTCGAAACTGATATTGAAGTCTGTGGTAAAGCCGTAATTTATAGTCCCGTCGCTCTGTTTATAGGCGTTCAGGGCATCCGGAGGCAGGTAGATCTTCTCCCCCCGCTCCCACTTGAAGGGGATGATGGAGAGAAGGGCCACTTTTTCGGCAATGATCTTGAAATCCGGAGAATATCCGGAAGTCCCCGCCAGATGGGGCTTGTAGAGACGGCGGACAAGGTAATGCCACTTGAACCTCTTTCCGCCGCGCTGAAACCAGTCTGATTCAGGGACCAGAAAATAGGAGACATGATAGCCCACCACGGCGTTGACCACATCGGGTTCCTCACCGTCCAGCCCGTCTCCGTCGGTATCCAGACCGTCCCTGTCGTTGTCTTCAGCGATCCCGTCATAGAGGATACGCCCGTCTCCGTCGTCGTCGCGGTATTCCAGGAAATAGGTGTCCCGGATATTGGTATCCGACCCCGAGTGGCCGGCTTCATAATCGGCATCGCTCAGCCCCACCGAAAAGGAGATCCCGTTTCGGGGGATCTCGTTATCACTGTTAAAGTAGAGGGTGTCGATGATGGATTCATCAAAGATGGGAAGAATCGTCGTCCCGTCCTTGAGCAGGAAGGTCCCCTCTGCTGTGTGAAACGAGTAGGTCGTCCCCTGGTAATCCACGGAATCGGAAAAGAGCAGGGTCTGGTTGGTCTCTTTGAGAAGAGAGCCGTCGGCGTTGTAGGTCTTGACGGGGACGACATCACGCATCCCCGTCATGACCACGCTCATGGACATGAAGTCATTGAGCATGGTGTGAAATCCGATATCAAAACGCTGTTCCGTCACGATCCGTTCCTGGATCCCCAGGCTCTGTTTGATAAAGACATTGAACAGGTTATACACCGCAATGGAGATCAGCCCCAAAATAGCGATGGTGATAAAGAGTTCAATGAGCGTCAGTCCTTTTTTATTCATTTTTCTCCTCCTCTCTCAGTAGTAGAGGAAGCGAACCAGGCTCTTCATCGCTTCATACCGCCAGTTCTCCGTAGAGATCGCTTCGATCCCGAATCCCAGGAAAAGAAGCTTCGCGTCCACAACATTGGGAGCGCCGTCATGAATGGCAAAATCCCAGTCAGAGCCGGATCCTACGCCTTTATAGGCCCAGACACCGGCGGTATAGGCCATATTGTCCGGGTCGGCTCCGAAGACCAGACACTGCTTTGTCGCCATGAGATAACCCTCCAGGCCGTTGTAATCGGTCGTATGGATCCCGGGGTTGGACAAAAGCATCTTCCCGGCAAGTTTCTCTTCGGCACTGAGCACCTCTCCGGCCAGGTTCCAGCGCTGGGGAACAGGGTCGGCCTGATTGGCATATCCGTCATAGTAATCTCCCTCCACGGGGTTGAGGAGATAGTGCCGGAGATAATTGGCCCCGGTGGCCCGGGAGAGTTCGTTTCCGTCTGCATCCTTTTTCATGATCCCCACCGTCTCTCCGAAGACGACATCGTTGAACATCAGCGTGGTCCCCGTGCTCCAGAGGGCTGTATTCAGGAGGTTAGAGACCACATAGGGGTAAGAGGAGAAGTCTGTATAATCCTGCTTTCCTCCCTTGTCAAACCCCAGCCAGCGCCGGATAAAGAGCTGACGCAGATCTGTGGTATAGACACTGGTGGAATCGAAGTTATGAAAAAAGCGCTTCCCGATAAAGGCTACACGCGGCGGGGTGGCGGTGCTGTACTGGCTCAGGGTGACAGTCTTGTCCCCGGTGTAGTGGAAGAAGTCCAGGTCTCCGTTGATCCCCTCCTGGAGAGAGGAGTAGAAATTCCTGAAATCGGCGTAAGGCGCTGTCATCCAGGAGTGAAGAAGCTGGATGAAGCCGTCGCTGAATCCCGGAGGCGAAGCCATGGAGCCGGTGAAAAAGATCACCAGGTCGTAATCATCGAAGAATCCGTTCCCGTCGGGGTCCATATAGCCCATGAGAGTAGTCACATCGGTATTCTGGGCTGTCTCGATGATGGTACAGTCCTCATCGTTCCAGTAGAGCGGGCCGTCAGAAAGCGTATAATAGGGGCTGACATTATCCGTCGTCCCTGTCTCATCCGTATCCATGTCAAAGACAAGGACACGGACCTGCTCCACCTTCACCGGGACCCATTGGCTCATGATATCCGTGGGCGCCGTCTGGTGCGCCTCTGGGGCTGATACTGCATCGGTCCTGTAGTAGTAAGAGGTGTTCCCGCTTCCGTCCACCACTTCGATGTAGTAGTAGAAGATCCCTGGTTGGGTGATGTTCAGGTCATTCAGTTCATAGCCGAAACTGTCGGCGATGGGCAGCTCCAGGATCGAAGAACTCTTCTCATAAGTGATCAGGGTATCTCCCACGGCTGTATAATGAAGCCGTGTGATGGCGATGCCGTCAGCATCGCTCGAGTGCCACCCTATAAAGAAGTTCCGATTGGTCTGAGCCGGGGCTCCGGACACCCAGTCGGGATTATAAAGATACGGGGGCGAGAGGTTGGGATGGTTGGCCAGCTGCTGAACCGTCACATCCTCTATAAAGGGATTGTTGGAGGCAGCCCCGGTGGAATAGGTAAACTTCCATACTCGTGTGGAGTAATTCTGGGCCTTGTCCTGGGCATAGATCCCCACAAGGACCGTATCTCCTTCGACCAGGGTCGCTCCCGTTGTAAACTGGAGCGTCACATTGTTGACATTATGTTTGATATAAGCCACCTGGGCTGTAATATCAGTAAACCCGTCCAGAGTGTCCCAGTCAATGGTCTCCGGGTCACCGGACTCCAGGATCTTATAGACTACCCGGGGCAGCCCGTTGACCGGATCCACATCCACGCCGCTCTCTGTCTCAATGCCGCTGATGATGGTCGAGTCGACGATCCGTGCGGCGATCTGAGGCGTGGGGCTCCCCGTGACCGCTGTGGTGAGCGGGTCATAGGGGATAAGAGGATAGATCCGGGGCGGCTTGATGTCGGGCTCTTCGGTGACATAGACTTCCGTCTCCTTATAATTCACATTTCCGGCCCGGTCTTTGACCACGACCCGGTAATAGTGATATCCTTCAGCCACGGCTTCCAGGTTCACCCCTACGTTCATGGTGGAGAAGACATCGGAAGTCTCCTTGTCGATGAGCTGATGTTTCACCAGCTCCCAGGAATATTTCATCTCTCCCGAGACTTCATACTCCTTCTTCTCCATGACATAGACGCGGTCCAGGCCGCTGGTGGGGACCGTGATCCCGTCAGGCGGGTTATCCTTGGCTGTCACCGCCAGGGTCACATTGGTAGAGGCCACAAAGGTCCCCGGGGCCGGGCTTATCTCTGTCACGGCCGGGGGCTGGGTATCCACGATGAACTCATAGCTCCGGGGATCCAGGGAGACCCCCGTATCCAGGTCGGGGTTGGTCCTGGCTTCGACTTCCACTTTGTACTTTCCGTTGGTGGTGTCGCTGTCGACAGCCCAACCTCCTGAAAATGCTCCGCCGCCGTTGTCAGTCACCGCCCAGGTATAGACCGTATACTCATCGTTGGGAGTATAATTGCCCACCCTGTCTACGGTATTGCCGAGGGGATCGGTTATGTAGACGTGGAGCAGCTTGAAGGGGTCAGCGGAAAAGACTGTCCCCTCGTAATGGGTGACAAGGTCGTTCTGCTCGAAGGCTTCGTCGATGATCCCGTCGGAATCGTTATCCAACCCGTCGGAATCGGCTTCGAGGACATCCCCCCCGGAATAGTCGGCTTTACCGTCTTCATCATTGTCCAGGCCGTCTTCATCAAACGGAGAGACATTATCCAGGTTGTTAAGGCCGTTGATGATGTCGGCGTTTTTGCGGTAATCCATGGCCAGGAGGACGGCGGCTTCAGAAGTGATGACCACATCGTCGTCGCTCACATCGTTGAAATAGGTGTCCACCACGGGCTTGTTGCTCTTGACACCCTTGTAGCCCACGGCGGTGGCCCAGACATACTGATCTTCTGTGATATTTTTGAAATGTTCCGCTACCGAGACAGTGATCCTCATGATATTCTGGTCGCTGTTGCTCCGGACCAGCTCATCTTTGATCCCGTCTCCGTCCAGGTCTGTGGTATCCTCCTGCATATAATCCAGGGTGACCGTTACCCGCAGCAGTGTTCCCTCGTCGGTCTTCAGGTAATAGGTCCCTGCCCCTCCCGATTCGATATTATAGAGGGACTCCCCCATCATATATTCAAGGTATTCGGGCGAAGTATTCTCCAGATAGTTTTTAAGAGCTGTGAGGTTCTTTTTGTTGGTCCCGCGATAGTCCCAGTTCTTGAGCTCTGTGAGAATACTCTGGGCCACGTTGAAACGGTCGATGGTGAGCTTGACTTTCCGCTCTGTCTTTCCCACCACCATGATATAACCCATGACCGAGATAAAGACCACGGCCATGATGCTCAGCCCCAGAATCAATTCAATAAATGTAAAACCTTTCTTATTCATACATCCCCCCTTAATACTCCGCCATACCTGCAGGATAAGTCGTCGTCACGCGCCAGCTCCATATGGGCTGTACTTCCACCCGCAGGCTGAAAGGCGGCTCGTAGGTATAGAGATTCGGATCGTAATTATAGCTTCGGTACTTGAAGCCCTCCCACCAGGTCTGCTGGCCCACATTACTCAGAACGGCGAAGACCTGCTCGTCACAGGTCACACTGCCGTAGAGGAACCAGGTCCCCTTCTGCTGGCAGTAGTAGGATTTGTCGCGGTTGTAGTATTCTCCCGAAGAGCTTCCGCTGGGGATCTCGCCGTAGACACGGTGATTGGCATAGAAAACGCCCATGGAGAAGATATCAGGGAAGATATCCCCGCCGCCGGAGACAGCCCCGGTGAGGACGCCTGTCCCTTCTCCGTCAACCCGGCGCGCCGGCTCCCCGCTCCAGTCGTCTTTATAGGGATTCCATTTGTCATATTTCAACTTCCAGGAATAGGCCCCCCATGACTGGATGGAGTAGGGCTGGTTGAACATATCCGCCGGGATGATGATATCATGCTTGGTGAAGACCCCGAGAATATTGGGTTTGTCCATATCGGGCTGGGCTCCGGACCCGGTGTAGGGCTGTTTGATCTTCCCGCTGTCCAGAAGGTCCTTATAGAGGAAGGGGATGGACCCGATATACTCCTGATAGAGGATATCTCCCGAAAGGACGACATCATAATCACAGAAGATGGAGAACTGTCCGTCCAGGACCCCGGCCAGGCCGCGGATCCCCCGGGTCATATAGATCCCAGAAGTGATACTGAGAGCGGAAAAACTTCCCACAGTGGCATTGTAAAAGGTGCCGGTGGAGGGATTTCCGTCCACATACATGAGAGGGGAACGCAGATCGGCGATATTCACCGTCACAGAGACCCCGGATCCGCTTCCCTTGGAGACCCCGTTGACAAAGATCTCGCCGCTGGAGAGAGTGATCTTCACCTGGCCGTCTCCGTTGACCGTCAATGACCCCGGATCCAGGTAGACGAAACGGACATCCCCGGACTGGACATGGATCCCGTTGGCATGGGCTTCCCGACGGACCATGGAGAAATGCTCATTGGTCTTGGGGCTGATGGGGGGGATGATCTCGGGATGGGCGTTGTCCCCCACAAAAGAGGCCCAGGCTTTTTTATTGGAATGAAATCCCCAGGTCCGGATCTCGGAATGATCCCCCTGAAGATTGATCACGTCGTTCTTATGGTTTTCCAGATAGGTCTTCTGGGCTTCGATGGAGCTGGCCAGACGGCTTCCGTGAAGATAAAAGCCGGTTCCCTTATTGCTCACGCTGAACTGGTCGTAGATCTTAGCCACATCCATCTCGTACATCTGGGGAGTAAAGACAAAATCGATATAATCATAGGCGTGGAGCTTCCCGAAGACGTTGTAGCCTTTCCCCACGTTGATATGCCCCTTGAAGACGCCGACGCTGAATTCGCTTACGGATATAGAGTCCGACCCCCGGGCTGTGGCCCGGATATAGGAGACTTTGGGCGGATGCTCATCTTCGATGACCACCTTGTTCCCCTCCATATTGAGCTTCACCCCGCGCAGATCCGTTCCCTTGCAGAAGATGTCATAGACGAAATTATACTGGCTGATGGAATCGTCCTTGTCCGAGATCCTGATCCAGCCTTCGATACGCCCTGACGGCTTCAATCCGGAACTCGAAGCAACGGTGTAATAATCTTCTCTGATCTTCCCGTCGGGCCAGATGAGATGGTCCACCACCTTGATCCAGTAGGTATTCCCTATATCCTCCACAGAGACGGCGGAATAGGTATACCCGCCTTCGACACTGCTGTCGGGGTTGACACTGGAGGTGAGTAGCGAATCGTCGTTGCTGTGGGCCCGGGTCTCATAATCATAGATCCCGTCGGACCCAGGAGAATGGGTCGCTTCATAGAGCCACCGCTTGTATCCCTTTTGAATATGCCATTTGATCTCGTCCAGGGCCATATTGGCGTAATGGAGCGAGTACTCTTTCTGCTTGCTGGACCGTGTGGTCGAAACGTATGAGGAGATCAGCATGGCCAGAGAGGCGATCATGACAGCTGATATCGCAACCATTCCGAGCGCCATGAGAAAAGCCATACCGCGTCTGTTCATCTTCATACAAAACCTCCTTATTCCCTTTCTCCTTTATATTAGCAATTAACGTGCCAGAACAGTTCTCAAAGGCCAAATAAAACTAAACTGATGAATAGAGGAAAGATAGAGATCTTCCCCCCTCCCGGATTAAAAAATCGCCTCTTATTAGTGCACAATAAATGGGCACATCTGCCCTCAAGGTTGACTTTTCACGCCTTTATTTTTATACTTAGAGAGAAGAAAAGAAAGGAGACCCCGCATGGCGTCTGTAACTTTGACTATCGAAGAGGATCTGCTTAAAAAGATCGACCTGCCCGGGGATGATGCCGGCAAAATCCAGACCGTGGTGGCTCTCTATCTTTTACGTGACGGGAAGGCTGATTTGTCGCGATGCGCCCCTCTGGCAGGCCTCTCTGAAGAGGCCCTCGTGGACCTGGCTGTCGCGAAAGGGATCTCTTTACTCTTTTAACGGTCCGTTTTACGCCGGCGGTCCTCTCCGCCGATCCGGACACCCCGGGCCATCTCATGAAGCCTGGAAAGTATCCTTTCATCCAGTTTATTGACCAGCTCCTGGGGGGAGAGGTCCGAAATGAAGATCGTGGGAAGCTTCTCCTGATACCGGGTATTAACCAGAGTAAAGACCTTGTCCCGCCCCCATTCATCCAAGGTCTCTATTCCCAGGTCATCCACTACCAGGAATTCGCATTCGGCTAATTCATGCAGCCGCTCTTCCCGAAAGGAAGCCCTCATCTCATTGAGAAACTGGGGAAGGCTGATATAGCGTTTTCTTAAGAGTTCAAAACGGAGATATAAGGGCCGCCTGATCAATTCCATGAGGACTGCCATCCCCAGGTGTGTCTTCCCGGTACCCACCGGGCCGATGAGAAGCAGACTCTCCCCGGTCTGGAGGACTGTCTCGAAATAAGAGGCGTATTTTCTCATGGCCCTGACAGCGGCTTTATTGCTCTCTTCTACGATAAATTCGTCAAAGCCCTTATGCTGAAAGCGGCGGTTGATCCCCGACTCTTCCATGACCCGGTGATAGAGATGCGGACAGAGAGCAAGGGTCTCCTTTCCGTTATACTCCTCCACCACGATGACACGGCCTGTGCGTTTACAGAGATAGCAGCTCTCTTCCCCTCTGACGGTGATGGGCTGAAGGCCATACTTCTCCCGGGCGACTTTATTGACCCCTTCGTAGAAGGAGCGCAGCCCCCGGACAAAACTCTCGGTAGATTCCGGAGGGGCCTTCAAAATATACCTCAGAGGCTCTCCGTTGAGGAAAAACTGTTTGTTGAAAAGCTGATCCACCTGGCCCTTGTTCCGGACTTCCTCGACAAGGCGCTGATGGACCGCACTTAAAAGCTGTTCCCGATAGGCATTATAGGCGGCTATGGGCTTTCTGTTTTTTTCATGGGCATGACTCAGCAGGGGATTATACCCGAAATCTTCTATTTTTTTTCCTGTGGTGAGATAATTATAATATTCTCTAAGGGACCGGAAATCTCCGCTTTTTTTTGTTTTGTCCTCGAGCATAAAACCTCCCCGTTATGCTGGAAGCGTAACAAACAAAGGCCTGAGCGTCAAGAAAAAAGACCCTAGGGCTCTTTCCAGCCCCCCTCCCCGATGAGGGGGACAAAGAGGCATCCCTCATTCTTCTCCACGATGATCTCCCCCTTCTTTCTCACGGCCCGGACCAGCTGCTGTCCCCACTCATCCCCCACAGGCATGACCAGGACGCCTCCTTCTGCCAGCTGATCAAGAAGCGGACGGGGAAGGAGGGGCGCTGCGGCGGAAACGATGATCCTGTCGTAGGGAGCCTTGGAAGGATACCCCAGGGAGCCGTCTCCTGTATAGAGAAATGGTTTAAAGAGGCCTATACTGTCCAGGGCCTTTCTTGCCTTCTTCACAAAAGCTTCGATCCGGTCTATGGAATAGAGGACATCGCAGCAATGAGAGAGAAGCGCTGTCTGATATCCCGACCCGGTCCCGACCTCGAGAACCCGTTCCACACCGCTGAGCTCAAGCATCTCCATCATCCTGGCAACGATATAGGGCTGAGAGATGGTCTGGCCCCGTCCGATGGGAAGAGGGGCATCTTTATAAGCGCTGTTTTTTAAAAAGGAAGGGACGAAAAACTCCCGGGGGACAATACGGAATGCTCTCAGCACCAGGGGGTCCCTGATCCCCCGGGAGATAAGCTGTTCTTCCACCATCCTGTGGCGGAGTTTCTCATACTCTTTCAATTTCCGTCGGTCTGCAGGACGGGACGTATCCATATACTCCTCAAATGTTTCCTCTCAGGTTACAACTTTCTCTTGAACCGGCCTACCCCTGATGATACCATAATTTTAAATACCGGAGAAGCTATTTTCCCGGTTCAGGAAAGAGAGAGGAGACCCTTATGAGTATGAAAGCCCCCCGCGGAGAGCGGCTTGTCATCGCCCTTATCGGCCGGCGGAATGTCGGCAAATCTTCTCTGATCAATGCTCTCACAGGGCAGGCCATCGCCATTGTGGATGAACAGCCCGGGACGACGACAGACCCTGTCGCCAAACATTTTGAACTCCTTCCGGTGGGCCCCGTCACCTTTTACGATACAGCCGGCATCGACGATGTGGGCGTTGTAGGGAAAAAGCGTGTCGCGGCCTCTCTCAAGATCCTCTGGAGAAGCGACATGGCGCTCCTGGTGACCGATGAAGCCGGCCTGACCCGTGACGAAGAAGCCGCCATCGCACAGCTGAAAAAGATGGAGATCCCCTTTCTTATCCTCTTCAACAAGAGCGATAAAGGCGCTCCGCCCGAAAAATCTCTTTCCCTCTGCCGGGAGGAGGGATATCCCTTTGTCCTTCTTTCTACCGCCACAGGCTCAGGAGTCCGGGAAGCCCGGGACCGGATCATCGCCCTGGTCCC